>ERZ773049.10-NODE-10-length-106425-cov-27.903281_pt1 | contig 106425 bp, 108 predicted proteins | sample MGYA00580633_ERZ773049 | MGnify/ENA primary metagenome ERZ773049 (study PRJEB29015, sample SAMEA2737991) | human oral metagenome | biome: human oral; feature: human-associated habitat; material: dental | place: China | collected 2066 ...
CTGTTTCTTTTATCAACATGCCATAATCCAATGGTAAAACTAGTTGGCGAGGCATCACTAGTTTGGTATAATTAGGTTCATTGGTATGGTTTTGATTCATAATTTAATTATACCAACGAAAAGGGCCTTTCGGGGCCCTTTTTGCTTAAAAATACAAAAAAAGCTATTAGTTAATCATATAAAATCAACTAATAGCTTATTTAGGTTAAGGGGCTGTTTTGTTACAGCCCCTTTTGTATGGTGAAAGTAATAGATTATCAATACTTTTATAATATGATATCCTATAAATATAATGCGTGATAAATATTGAAAGAGAGGATTTAAATTAATGAAAAAGTTATTTTCTATATTATTGTTAGTTTGTATGGTAATACCATTACAAATCCAAGCTATATCGATGGAAGATATTAAACATGATAAGAATAATGTTCCTATTCTTACAGAAAAAAATGCTATAACGTATTTTGTAGATAAGAGTTCTATAAAAAGAGTAGAAGAGAATCAGTTTATTTATAAAGTACAGGCAGTTGTATATGAGGTTGAAAAGAAAAATAGTAGTAGAACTAACTCATATATTCACAAGGTTTTAGTTACTTATCGATATGATAAACAAGCTAGATCTGGTATGAAATTAACGATAAATAGTGTGGAAGATTTTAATTATGATGGCGTAGCCTTGGGTGCCTTTAGCAATATTCCGGAACAATACGTTGATGTAGCTTTGCGTGATCCTAAATATGCTGTAGGTAATTATATTTTTAAAGAAACTTATGGTACAGCTTATGAAAATATGACCCTTCATATGAAATAAGATACATGAGTTTATTTGAAGTTAATCATAAAATGTTGGCTGACTTGGTAGTTACCGATGCAGCAGCATTTGCTAAACTTGTTGAAATAGCTAAAAACGCTTAATAACATAACAAAGGAAATTCTATTTAGTATGTAGAAATTAGACAATAAGGAATCTTTTTATGAGGTGCTTAATTAAAAGAGGGGGGACTCATAATGGGAATGTTAAAAAAATTATGTATCACTACTGCTTTAGGAATTATGGTAGCAGGGGTTAGCTATGCAAGCGTTGTATCTGAAACTATAGTAGAGGGAAAACTACGTTTAACATATCCAGTTGTCTATACAGATAATAAAGTTGCACAAACCGCTATTTTTAATGACATTTGGAGCTATGTATTGAAAGCAAAAGAGGATTATTATAATGGTATAGCTTATGAGGTTTTTCAAGGTTATGAAGTTACTTATGAAGATGATCAAGTTATCTCTATTTTGCTAAATACAGGTAAGAATTATAAAGGTGCAGCTCATGGAACTTATAGTACTAGAGGCTTGGTGTATGATAAAAATACCGGTCAAAGGATACCTTTATATAACTATGTAAGAGTTGCTAATGCTCAACAGTTAGAAGATGGTATAAATGAAGATATATTAAACTTTTACACAAGTGCTAGTAAAAGAAAGACGTATTTACCAAAATATAAACATATAATGGATGTTACGGATAATTACTACTTACCAGGTAATGGCTATGTAAAACTGATATATCAACCATATGTTTTGGGGCCGTTTAATGATGGCGTTACATTTATTGAATTCAGTCCGGAGGCGATTGAGTATTTTAATCGTATGAATAATTGGTAGATAAATCAATATAACTAGGAGGATCATAGGGGGGATATTCACAGATATACTAAATAAATTATTTTGAAAGCAGAGGTCGAATGTAATGAATCGTAATGAACTAATTCAATATATTCAGCAAGAATATATTTGTGATTTGGACAATCCATGGGAAAAATACCCTAACTATGTAGTAATTCGACGCAAAAATAATCAAAAGTGGTTCGTTTTAATTTTTGGTATTAAGGGTGTTCGATTAGGACTTAATATAAATGAACCGATAGAGATAGTTAATCTGAAATGCGAACCTGATTTAATTCCTAACTTAATTCGTGAAAATGGGATCTATCCTGCATATCATATGAATAAACAACATTGGATATCGGTGGATATAGAACGATATGAGGATGAGGAAAAATTAAAGATGCTGATGGATATGAGCTATGGACTGGTAGGGAAGAAGTAATATGCTTTAGGGTGAATTGATAGATAAAACACAAGAATAGTTACATATTATTGATGTGTGTAAACTTTGCCACATATTTTCACTATTACTGTAGTAAAGTGTTTATATGTGGCATTTTTTGTAGTAGAATAAAATTAATTACTATGAATAAATCATGAAATATTAGGAGATATTATGGGTGCCGAATTAAATCAAAAATTATTTAGTGCTGCAGATAGTTTACGTGGTAAGATGAGTGCTGATCAATATAAGGAAATAGATAAAGATGCAGATCTATTCTCATATCCTCAATATATGATAGAAGCATGGGAAGAGTGCTTATTTCATGAAGTTGTTCCGTTGAGAGATGAGTTGAAATAACTATGGATTACTTTATACAATTTATTACTGTTTTATTTGCTAGTCTTTTGGGACCAATAGGTTTAAATTGGTATAAGAATAAAAAAGAAGTAGAGGTTCAACGTATAAAAATAGCTTTAAAACTTTATCATCAACTACAAGATTACTGCTTTATATTAGCAAAATCTATTAATAATCATGATAATGCTTTAACAACTTTATATAGAGATGTTGAGGGGCATTATGATTGCTCTATTGGACATCTTCAATGGTATTATTCAATTCCTAATATCGAAGTTGATGATAAAATCTATATTTTACATGATGATATAGTTGAAAGTTTTTTATATTTATTCGAGAATCTGAATATACAAAATTTGGCTTACAATCTTTAGAGAGGGTTGATGTTGATCACGTTATAGATTCATATTGTGAAACTGCTTATGCATTAGTAAAAAACGCTATGATTATATGCGATTTATTAGCTAAAGAATATGGAATAACTTCAATTGATGAAAATTGGCTTGAGTTAATTCCTGATAGACTTAAAGTAGATAAAACACAGAATAAAGGTTAAGTTAAATATTTAGAGTACCACTCATATTGAGTCAATATATGGTCAGAAAAGTAGTATTAGACCTTGTGAGCAGGTTGATGCTATTTTTTTATATAAGGAGAAGATTATGTATATTACCAAAATTAAAATTCTTAATTATAAATCTATTGTAGATGCTACTATAAATTTAAATAAGGGTATGAATATATTTGTTGGTGAAAATGACGCTGGTAAAAGTTCAATTTTAGAAGCTCTTTCAGCTGTTTTATTAGGACGAATAAATGGCGGTGGAATAATACAAAATTTAAGACCTAGTTTGTTTAACAGTAATACACGAAATAATTACTTAGAATCCATAAAAAAATATAATAGTGGTGAAGCAACTGAATTACAAAGTCCACCTACAATTTCTGTTGAAGTTTTTTTTGATGATTATCCAGATTTTAAAGGAACTAATAATAGCTTGGGAGAAGATACTGCTGGCGTTGGATTAGAAATAACTTTTGATGATGCTTATTGTGATTTATATAAAGACTTATTAGAAAAAAAAGAAATAGAAGAAATTCCAACAGAATTTTATCAAGTTAAGTTATACTCCTTTAAAGGTGAGAAATTAAAAAATAATTATTTACCATTCAAAACAGTATTTATTGATACGAGTAAAAAGGATTATAGTAGTGTTGTTGATCGCTTAGTGTTAAACAGTGTTTCTGAATCTTTAACAAATGAAGAAATATCAAAGTTGTCTAGTGAATATAAGGCGAATCGAGCTAAGTTTATGCAGAGTGAGACAATCAATCACATTAATGAAAGTGAAGGATTCAAACTATATTTTGATGATAAAAAATTAAAAATTAAAATGAAAGATATTAATCATGATGAATGGAAAAAAGATTTAACACTTTCTATTGATGAAGATTATTTTGAATCCTTAGGTCTGGGAACACAAAATCGAATTAAAGTTGAACTATTATTAAGAGAAGAAGCTAAGACAATTGATTTTATTTTGATGGAGGAGCCAGAAAATAATTTGTCCTATACTAATATGATGAAATTAATATTAAAGGTTTTAGGTTCTACTGGAAAACAATTTTTTATATCAACACATAGTTCGTTTGTGGCAAATAAACTACTGCTAAATAATATTTTGATTGTTAAAAATGGATCAGTAGATAAATTGGAGGAAATTCCTGAGGATACGTTACAATATTTTCAGAAGTTACCAGGATATGACACTTTAAGAGTTGTGTTAGCAGAGAAATTAATATTAGTTGAAGGGCCGACAGATGAATTAATTATTCAGAGGGCGTATATGGATAAAAATAAACATTTGCCAATTGAAGACGGCATTGATGTAGTGTCGGTACATTCACTTGCATTTAAAAGATATTTAGATATTGCTCGTATTTTAAAGAAAAAAGTAATAATAGTAACAGATAATGATGGTAATATAGAAGCAAATATAATAGAAAAATATAGAGATTATCAAGATGATAATTTTATTTATTGTTATGAAAAAGATGAAAGTCTTAATACAATTGAACCAAGTGTATTGAATGCTAATTTGGGGAATTTAGACTCTTTACGACATGCATTATCTAAGAATAATTCTATGTTAAAAAAATCAGAGGATGAATTAAAAAACTTTATGCTTGGACATAAAGGAGAATGGGCATTACGTATTTTTAACGCTGAGACAAAAATAAAGTATCCGAAATATATTTTGGAGGCAATTAATGAATAAAACATTAGTTATTGCTGCGGCTGGATCAGGAAAAACATGGGGCTTATGTAATCATGCTATTAAGAATTTAGAAGATAAAAAAATTTTATTAATTACTTATACAAATCAAGGTAAGCGAGCTTTAGAGGAGGAGTTAAAAAAACAAAATAAAGGTGTTTTACATTGTAAGATAAGAATAATGACGTGGTATGCTTTTTTATTATTAGAATGTATAAAGCCGTATCAATCATATATAGTTAAATATAATAGTATAAGAACGATATCATTTGACGAGTCATATGGGCAAGTAAATTTTTATCCAGCCGGAAATTATAGAAGATATATAACTAATGAAAATAATATAAGGTCAAATCAAGCTTCAGAGTTGGCTTACTACTTAAATGATACTTCAAATGGTAAAGTTATCTCTAGATTAGAAGAGGTATATAGTTATATTTATATTGATGAGGTTCAGGATTTATCTGGTTGGGACTTCAATCTTGTCGAGACTCTATTGTCTTCCAATCTAGGTGTATATTTGGTTGGAGATCCTAAACAGAGTACATATAAAACGAATACTAGTACAAAGAATAAAAATAAATCAGGGAGAAAAATACTAGATTTTTTTGTTGACTTGATTGATGAAAAAAAGCTTATATTAAAAAACAGTAATCAAACAAAGAGATTTAATAAAGATATAGCAAAGTTTGTTAATTTAATAGACCCATTAGAGCCTTTGGTTCAAAGTGAGATAATGTGTAATGATGAATATGATGGCGTATTTATTATAGAACAGAAAAATATTAATCACTATTTAAAACTATTTAATCCACAATGTTTAAGGTATGATCGAAGAACTATTGTAGAAAGTGCAAATGTTATGAACTATGGTGTCGTAAAAGGGCGAACATTTGATCGTGTAGTTATTTATCCAAATGGTAAATTTAAAGATTTTATTTTAAAAAATAAAAAAATAGAATCTCCAGAAAAATATTATATAGCAGCTACAAGAGCTAGAAAATCTGTAGTATTTGTTATTGATAAATTTCCTAGAGAAATACCTAATAGTTTTATTTATGTAGATTTTAAGGGGTTAAATAATAAGATACTATTTCAAGTATTGAAGTATAATCTAAAATAAAATTTATTACTCTCATAGATGATACAGTTGAACTAGTAAATATAAAACTATTATTAATTATGGAGTATAATATGTTTCAGCTGATTGATACTTTAAAAAATATTGTTATTGAAATTTTACATTAGTCTTAAACTATTCAAGTACTATTATTGCTGTTAGTACTTTGATTTTTACTATATATAAGTTTAATAAACAACAGAAAATTAATGTTGAACTAGAAAAGCTCAAATATTTATTTGAGCAGAATTTGACTAATTATCGTATTTATATAGAACTTAAACATAAGCGAGTAATAAAAGTCAATCAGTGTATCGCTAAGGCTTATAGTAGTGTTGTAAATTTGGTTTCTCGTAATAGAGTATATCCTGATTTTGTTCGCAGTACATATGATCAAATTTTAGAATTTTGCAATGAAATTAATTTAGGTGAATATGAAAGAGATCAAATTATAGGAGTTTTGGAAATAGATAGAAACACTGCTATTAATGAACTGCGTCATTGGTATGATAAAAGTGAGTGTATTAAAGCTAATAATTTGATTAACCATTTGAAAAAACACTTATTATACGTACGTCTTTATATTACTGAGGAGGAATTTATAGAATTATTTGCATTTGCTGAGAACCTGGAAGAGATCACTATGAATAAAGAGGCTTTATTGGATGAAGAAAGAGAATTAAATATTATTAATCCTACACTTCGTGCTAAGATTCAAGCAGATAAAAATGAACTGGTTGATTTAAATAATAAAGCAATTAAAATTTTAAGAAATGTTCTTGATATAGATAAAATAAAAGATTAACGTAATATTGTATAACTCAATGTGGGGAGTCTGGGGAGTTTAATATGAATATAGGTAGATTAGAATCTGTTCCTATTCGTGATTTATGGGAGCATGAGCAATATGATTTTTCAGTATGGCTCTCAAAAGAAGAAAATTTATCCATTCTAGGTGAGGAGTTAGGGATATCTTTTACAGATATTGAAACAGAACGGTTTGTAGGAGCATATCGTTGTGATATTGTAGCCAAAAATGATAATAATAAAGATGAAATTATTATTATAGAGAACCAATTGGAGCGATCTAATCATGATCATTTAGGTAAAATTATTACATATGCATCAGGTCTAAATGCTCCTACTATAATTTGGATAGTTAAAGAAGCTCGTTCAGAGCATAAGAGTGCTATTGAGTGGCTTAATAATAATACGATTAGTATAATCAATTTCTTCTTAATTGAATTAAAAGCTTATCGGATTGGTAATTCTTTACCTGCGCCTAAGTTTGAAATAATAGAAGGTCCAAATAATTTTATGAAAAATACAACTGCTATGACTGAGAACAAAAAATCAAATCGTTCAAAAGCAGCCAGATATGATTTTTGGACACGTCTTATTGAATATAGTACTAATTGTGAAAACTCAATTTTGAAGAACAGAAACGCCAATACGGAGGATTGGATGTCTATTCCTATTGGTATAAGTAAAGCTCATATAGAGATAAAACTTAATGATAGAGGGCATTGTATTCGGATTGTTTTATATATTCCTGATGATAAACCGCTATACCATTCACTTGAAAACTTGAAGAAAGACATAGAAAATGATGCAGGGCATAGTTTAGAGTGGAGAAACTTTGATAGGTTAAAAAAATCTGAGATTATTTATAAGATTTCTGGATTAGATTTTGATGATGATAGTAACTACGATATTTTAATGCGAGATACATTGGATAATGTAGTTCGACTAAGGGATATTTATATTAAGTATTTAAAGAAAACAGGAAATATGTAAGTTTATAGAGGTATATAAATAGCTTTAATTAAGTTTGTTAACTATTTTAGGTGAATAACACATCTTATCGTAAAAAAGGCCCTATTTATCGTTCTGAATTTTGGATTTTATAGATTTATTTTAATAAGTTTTTACTATATATTGAAATTATTTTAAGGTGTACTTGGTATGATTGATTTTATTGTAGTCAAGTTAGTGATTAAGGCGCTAATAATTAGTTTTTCCTTTATTGAAAGCGGTGTCCTAGATGAATGTAAATCATATGCTATTAATATTTAAATCTGCATTAGAATATGCTGATTTTAAGGGGATTAATAATTTGTTAGCAGACAATTGTCAGTATATTAATGTTGAGAGGAATATATTAAAAACTGGAAAGGTAGAAGTATATGATTTTCTAAATTCAATGGCAAAAAGGACCAGAGATGAAAATGTAGCCGTGTATGCACATATGATGACACTTGGGGGGAAAACGAAAGAAAAAGAGTTTTTTTATGAAGGTCAAAGAGGGCTCGCTATTGCATACAATGAAATAGACAATTATGCTATAGGTATGTTTATTGAGTTAGATTCAAATAATTTTATTAACAAAATTATTGTTAGTGATGAAATTCCGAGTTTTAGACTTGATAGACATCGTGCTGAACATAATTCCCCTCCTATAGATTACATTTTTTATAAGACGCCTGTTGATTTTTTGGATTGGCTTACGGCCATTAGTATTTGGTTAGAAACTGGATATGTAGATGAGTATTCTTTTTATGATTCACTTGCTGATGAGTGCTGTGTACATTTTCAAAGAAAAAATCAAGAACCTATCTTGTTGTTAGGTAAGGAAAAAATTATAAATGACTTTAATAAGATAATGAATTTATTTTTCTATACTATGCCACATATAATTCGTGATAAGAATAATAAATCCTTTATAATGTATGGACCTATGGTGATTGAAATCGGCCGTAGTTTAGCGGGACCAGCAAATTTTATATATATTTATATTGACGACACTGGAGATTAGTTTGCATATTATTTCTTGCATAGGTTTATTATGCTTTAAAACAGGGAAAGAAACCATATGATTTCTTTCCCTGTTTAGATATGATATAGTTTATATCAAAGTGAGACATAAATGGTTTGGTCGCCAGACTTCGCTTCTAGTGTTTAAAATTGAAGAAACGGTCTGACATCATGTCAGGCCGTTTCTTCATGTTTAAATGGAGTTATTAGTTGTGTAACTCTCGTTTTCCGTATAATTTCAGGACTATAGCAATAATTGTATTTATTACAAACAGAGCGGCAAAGCATTCTAAAGCAGTAGTATAGCCATATCCTGCTTCGTGAAAGTATGATACGAGCATAGGGCCAACGATGCCCGCAAATCCCCAAGCTGTTAGGATACGGCCGTGAATGGTAGAGAGTTGGCGTATACCATAAAGGTCTGCAAGATATGCTGGCATACAAGAGAAGCCTCCACCGTAACAGGTGATAATGAGGAGTATTAAAATCTGGAATGTTAATGCACTATTGGTTTGGGACAGTAAATAGAAGGCAATGATTTCCATGATAAAGAATAATATATAAGTTTGTGCTCGTCCAAGGAAATCAGAGATAGTGGACCATACAATGCGACCACCACCATTGAAAATGCCAATAATACCGACTAGAGAGGCCGCAGCTGCTGGTGTCATGCCAATGGTTTCTTGTGCCATTGGGGATGCTAGAGATAGGAGCCCAATACCGCAGGTAATATTAACAAAGAAGACCCACCATAGAGCACTGAATTGCCATGTTTTCATAGCATCATTAGCTAGCATACCGTGATTATGTACGTACATGGTAGATTTATCTTGATTAGAGCGTGTCGGTTCTTTTGGCGTAGGTGCTTTCAAATAAAGGGAAGAAGCACTCATAACTATAAGATAGGTGATACCAAGGATAATGAAATTATTTACTAAGCCCACATGAGCCACAAGGTACTGCATAAGAGGACCTGCAATAAGGGAGGCAAATCCGAATCCCATTATAGCTAATCCGGTAGCAAATCCAGGACGATTTGGAAAGTATTTTACGAGCGTAGAAACTGGTGTGATGTAGCCGATGCCTAGTCCAATACCGCCAATGATACCGTAGAATAGATATAGTAAGGTAAGGTTATGGATGCTAAGTGCATAGGCTGTACCGAATAAACCTGCTACCCAAAATAACATGGCGAGGAGACCGCTTTTTTTAGGACCAATCTTCTCTGCAAAGGATCCAAGAAAACCTGCAGATAGACCAAGCATTAGAATGGCTAGTGAAAATGTCCAGGTTGTTTGTGATAAGGTAAATCCCATATCTACCATGATAGGGCGCGTGAGCACGCTCCATGCATACACGCTACCGATGGATATGTGCAGTCCAATAGCTGCAAGTGCGATAAGCCAACGATTTCTCATAAGAAAACTCCTTTCATATAGGTGAGATGATTAAAGATTTGTACAGTATGATTTGTCAGGAGTGAACAAAAAAAGACCGCCTGAACAAAAGCTTGCCCAGACGGTCGGCTATCACACGATGTGTGCTACTGTGCATGTAGTCAATTCTACGTATCCGTCAGCCCAGTAGGAAGATGAAATAAATATACCAATTGACAATATATTTTGTCGGTGATATAAGTCACTATGTTACAATAAGGTATATAACATTTGTATTATAAATGAAAGCACGGAAAGGAATTGTTCAATTCCCTTCCGTGCTTAGATATGATATAATTTATATCAAAGTGAGGCATAAATGGTTCGGACGCCAGACTTCGCTTCTAGAATTTAATGTTGAAGAAACGGTCTGACTTCACAGTCGGGCCTTTTTTCATGGCCTATGCTGCGAAAAGCTAGCTTTAGCTAGAGGTCAATTCATTTAGCTGCCATAATAATGGTCGCCACAAGTATACCAAAGGAAATCATTAAAGATAGCACTTTGAATGTACTCATATTGATCACCGCCAATCTCTAGAAGATTAGCAAAGACTGGACCCATTTAGAGGCCTCAAGTTCAATATAACGATGCCGAGTGTAAAAGTAAATAGATTAGAGGTTCCTAATAGTCACCTGGGTGACCAATAGGAACCTTTTTTGCTTGACTTTTTTAATTTATATAACCCATATGTTACAATTAATAATATAGTAGTCGTGTTGTAGGAGAGACCTATGTTCTATTTAGTTATTGCCGTCATTGTCATTGCACTTATTGCAAAATCTAGATCATCGAATAATCAAACAGATAGTGATGCGGATATAGAGAAACAGAATTGCATATTAGACGAAGTTAATCGTACATACGGAAATATTGAATCGTATGAACCACAATTAGAACCTTCAGATATAGAAGGGGTATGTTTTAATGAATTTCGTGAATATGTTGATGCTGAAGGTCGTGTGTTGACTCCGGCAGAGATTGATGAAATCAGGTATAAAGATGATTATAGAGAGGATATTGAACAGGATTATCCGTATCATTGATAATCGTGGAGGGCGTAGAGATGAAACGAATTATATATGCTATCAGCCTTGGTGTATTGCTAGCGACACCAGTGCTTTCACAAGCAATTGATACAACTACAAGACCAATGATACGTGTTACGAATGAGCATAATAGTCAATATGATGCCTCGTTAGATGTTTTTTCAGAAATAAAATTCTTCGGACCTTATCAATTTCGCGTATTAAAGGATGCTATTGAAACGCAGGGCGAAACCAAGGATATTGATGGTAGGGTGTTTAGAACCTCTGATGGGGTATTTATGCATGTTAAGGCTAGATCTATTAATGATAGTAATATGTCCTTGGATAATGAGATTAAAAATCTTGTTAAAGATAGAACGATTCCTGAACCGACTGTTAAGATGGTATTGCCTATTAAGGATGATGTAATAGAGGTCTATAATGATGGTGTGCGTAGTTTACTCGCTGAATTTATGTATGGCTGGCCATTACATAATAGGACGGATATGGTATTCGTTACTGATTATGAAGGAACTAGATACTATTATAAATTGCAGTTCTATAGAGATAGATTGCCAAATGGTGTTCGCATTGAACAGTTACGTGCAATGATTATAGATGGTCGCTTTAAATAGGACAACTGTATTTTAGTTAAGAGGGGATGATTTTTATTACATAATTTTAACTATTAAAGAACGTTTTTACCCATAGGGGACACAGTTTTGCCGAATACTTTGTTCACGAGCACTGCGCCGGAATAGAGAAGATTAAGAATTCTACAAAGGCGAACGCTAATTGAGTCACATCAAAGCCTTTCTGTATCTCTGGGCTAAAGGACCCTATTTGGATGAGCCAGACGCCAGCCATAGCGGACCAGAACAAGCCGTATGCGCCGAATACAACGGATCCGAAGGGATTGTTCTTCTTGAAATCAAAATAGCTGGCAATCATTTGCGCAAGTGAGCCCAATAAAACGGCCCAAGGTATAATCACCGATGTGGTTGGACCGGACCAGCCAACGCGTGACGTTGACACAACAAAGCATACAACTGCTAGACCGAGTAGACCAAGACCTGTCGGGTCTGCAACATTTTCGCTCATTTCAACTTTTCTTACTTCTGTTTCCATGTGTTCCTCATTTCTCCGTGGGGGACAACTACTACAACTATACAGTCAAATTTTCTTGTGATTATGGTGTCAATCGGTGTATCTTCTGAATTGACATATAACTATTGTGAAAGCACTGCCATATAAATGTAACATACGTCACAGTTTTAAAGCGATAGAATGAATCATATCAATCATGCTTAAATTGCATAGTTTAAAAAGGTAAAAAATGAAGAAAACATAAGATAAAGATTAAAAATTCCAAATAATTGATGATATGTTCATAATAAATGGGCCAATGTATATGGATTTGTCATAGATTGACTTATCAGCGCGTAAATACAGGATATCGGCATTGTTGACAATAATTTTTACTAGGTGTAATCTTAAATTAAGTAATGTTTGGTACAATAAACGATTTATTTGTGTTAGATGTGAAAGGGAGGCTTATAACATGACACATAAATTGAATTCACAGCCAAGCAGATATAAAGCTCTGTTGTCTGCTATTTTGGTGACAAGTGCGTGTGGTTGTCTATGGGGAACTCCAGTTTATGGGGAAACTCCTGTTACTGATGCAAATGGTAACAGTTATTTAGCGAGTGATAATACGAATATCACCGGTAAGGATAATACAGTAACTAGCGGTAAAAATGCTGCCATTGTGGGGGACAAGAATAGTGTTAGTAATACGTTCAAAGATGAACATGGAAGACCTGTAAATGGTAAGGGCAGTGAGGATGTTCGAATCGTAGGTTCTAATAATACTGTTGAAGGTAGCCGTAGACAACATGTTATTGGTGATAATAATACGATAATTGCTCGTGATAAGGGCACGGTTACCGATTATGGACATCCGGAAGGACGTCAACCGAATGCATCGGATTTGACAATTGGCCGAGGAAACTTTCTTCGTGGTAATGATACATATCGTAATGAATGGGACTCATTGACGGTTATCGGGAATAATAATAAGGCTGAATATAGCGTAGAATCTGCCGGTGGTCCCGCTGCAGGTATTGTCATCGGGGACAATCAAAATCTAGATACAATTAAAGACTCCGTTGTCATTGGTAGTATGTCACCTGCGGAACAGGCTGAAAAATCAGACAGGGATCCGAGCGATAAGAAATATACAGTGGGTAGAAGTAGTAATATCATCGGGTATCACTCATCTAATTCTATAGGTGGCAGTGTAGTTATTGGTAATTATTCAAAGGCGGATAGTACATTTCAAACTTTAACAGGTCATGGTTCCACCATAGAAGGCGGAAAGGATGTGAGTCGTTCAGGGGGCACATTCTCATCATCATTCGGGGCTCTGAATAGTCTGGAAAGCACAGGTACTGAAGATGAACAAGCTGATAATGTGGGTAACACTGTAACCGGTAGTTTAAACAGAACTACTGGTACAACCGGTACCATGATCGTAGGTTCCGGCAACGTAGTTACCAATTCTCAAGGCCCTGTGATACCTAATGATACATTAGGTATGACTGTTGGTGAATTTTTAGTTCAAGCTACGCAAATGGCCGGTATATCTAAGATAGATGGTAAAAATGATGTGACGGTGGAAGCCGGTCGAAAATATATGAAAGAGTATATGGCTAGCAGCGCCGGTGCCGTATCTATCTTGGGTAGTAGTAATAGTGCCGATTATACAGTTCGTTCTCAAATTTCCGGTACTAATAATATGTTGAAAGGCCAAAAGGGGCAGTTGAGTGCTTATAATAACTTGAGTGGATATGGCAATGAAGGTGAAAACATCAGTCGTTCTACTATAGTCGGTACAGGCAACAGTCTAAAAAATGGAGAAGATAATGTAGTTATTGGGGACTTCCATAAGTTTGATGGCGGTAAACATAATGTAGTCTTAGGATCTATGGCTTCAGAGGAAAAAGAAGTAACTAAGACTTTGGATGGAAGCCCAGTTAACTATACCGTGAAAGAATTAGTGCCTACGAGACGTAATACGGCTAATATAGAAAATGCTGTTATGCTTGGTTATAACACGGATGTTAGAAAAAATGGCGGCGTAGCTTTGGGTAGTGAATCTGTAGCGGCCAGAGATAAAGGTGTTGCAGGCTACGATCCTTCCACGAAAGCCGCATCAATTGACGGTTCTTCAACTTGGACATCTACTGGAGCAGCCGTTTCGGTAGGTGACTCGACTGGAGATACAGTTCTTACAAGACAAATTACGAATGTTGCAGCCGGTAGTGAAGATACGGATGCCGTTAATGTGGCACAATTGAAACGAATTACGTCGGACTCATCTACTACTATTAATAATCGAATTAATCAACTGGATGGTCGCATTAACCGTGTAGGGGCAGGAGCGGCGGCATTGGCTGCATTGCATCCACTGGATTTTGACCCTCAGGACAAGTGGAACTTTGCTGCTGGTTATGGTAATTTCCATGGTGCCAATGCTATGGCCATTGGTGCTTTCTATCGCCCTAATGAAAAGGCGATGTTCTCTGTTGCGGGTAGTTTCGGCGGCGGAGCAGACATCTTAAATATGGGGGTTAGTTTGAAATTTGGTCAAAGTAGCCCTTATGCAGACTACTCCAAAGCAGGTCTCATTCAAGTCATCAACAATCAAGATGAAAAGATCAAACAACAAGATGAAAAAATTAATTCTATGCAAGAACAAATTGATATGATGATGGCTAAATTAAATCTATAATACGATTTTCACTCGTATACACAGCCGACTATGTTACAATAATGTAGTCGGCTGTTGTTGTATAAAGAGGTAATTATGACTGAAATACAAGCGCTTTTACTGTTAAAAGCTTCTTTAGAAGCTGCGGATATTCATGGTGTAGCTTCTATATTGTCTGATGATTGTGAATATATGTCTACTGGGCGTGGTATCATTGGACGTAATCGAAATGAAAGCATTGATTTTTTATCGTCCATGACTGAGTCCATTAAGGTTGATTGTGTACCCGTATCTTGTAACGTGATGCACATTACCGATGTCTATGAAGAATCGGCCTTGTTTGTTGTGGGACGACATGGGTTAACCGTATCTTATGAAAACGGTAAAGAGTATGTGTATATGTTGTTTGTGGACTTGAATGACGAAGGTCTAATTGAGCGCATCGTATCTAGCCAAGAAAATTACACCATCGAATATGATGATCTTCGACTGTCCTTAGATGAGTCACCATATCGCTTTATGACCGTGCCCCATACTGTGAAAGACTGGATTGCGGCCCTTAGCATATGGCTTGAAACAGATAACTTTGATATCGATGATTTCTATCAATTCATTGATGAAGATACAAAGGTAGTGTTCCAAAAAGGCGATGCAGAATCCATTACACTAGAAAATGGCCTCGATGTAGAGGACTACTTTGATCAACTCATGAATCAACACTTTGCTGCCGTACCACACATCATTCGTGACGAAGACGATAATCTTATCTTGGTGTATGGGCCAATGAGTCTTATTGTAAGCCTAAACGAACATGGTCATTTAGCCGTAATTAGTATATATATTGATACACGCGATGAAGAGGACGTAAATGATGAATATGGTTACATCGAAGAAGATTTAACAGAGACTATAGAAGAAGACCTATTATAATAGCAAAAGAGGCAGGAATGAATTCCTGCCTCTTTTGTATGTTGGTATATAGCTATTTAAATATCTTCTTTTTCTTTGATTAAGCCTGCTTTTTTCTTGCGCCAGTACCAAACGTAGAGTGGAAGAATGACGATACATCCACCAAGACCCCATAGCAATTGATTTGTTTGTGCTTGCCATAGCATCCAAAGAGAGGTACCGATGGCAAGCACTGGTATCGTGTAACCGCCTGGAATTGTATAGGACCGTTCTTTATCAGCCCATTTATGACGGAAAATAATGACAGCTAAACAAGTTGGTAAATATTGTGTAAAGCGAGATACTGCACTAATAGCTGCTAGTGTAGTAAATGAACCAGACCATGCTAGTAATACGCTCGCAATAGCTGTTACGATAGCCGCCACATATGGTGCATTGTAACGGTTACGTTTTGCTAATGCACTTGGTAGCATACCATCTTCTGCCATGGAAGTAGCAATACGTGGGGCATAGTAGGCTTCAGCAAAGTTGATACCGCCCATAGAAATTAATGTACCTGCTAATACAATGTACATACCAATAGGGCCCACAATGACATTGAATGCATCTTGTACTGGAGCTTTGGTATTTGCTAGATCCGGTCCTAGAACACCAATAGATACAGCCAATATTGCCATATATAAAACGGATACAATAAGCATGCACATAATAATGGCACGTGGTAAGTTCTTTTTAGGGTTTTTCATATCTTCTGCGGCAATCGCAATAACTTCAAATCCTGTATAGGCAAAGAACAAGAGAACGGCAGCTTGGGCAAACGATCCGTCTATATAGGTATCTTGTGGAAATACGGGTGTAAAGTTAGTACCGTTAATGAAGAATATACCTATGGCAATAAATAAGGCTAAAGGAACTAGCTTGGAAATTGTAATTAAGTTATTAACAACTTTAGAGACATTAACACCAAATATATTTACGATTGTTAAGCCTATGATTAATATAAAGGAAATGACGTCTTTTGCAAAATCGCTGCTTAAGGCTGGAATGGCAGCACCTAGTGCTGTGGCAAAGCCGACGGCCATAGCAGCCCAGGCAATAACGGTTACAACCCATTTAAGAACGCCAACCTCAAAGCCCCAAAAATCGCCCAGTGCGTGTTTAGCATATAGATAAGGTCCTCCATTACGTGTGAATAGGCTAGCTGCCTCCGCAAAGCATAAGGCGATACAACCTGCGATGAGAGCATCAAATAGAAGAACACCTAAACTAGCGGAACCAATAATAGCATAGGCCTTATTAGGTAATAAGAAAATACCCGTACCTACAATGCCATTGATCCCAAGGAGTACAATACTCCAAAATCCAAATTTACTTTTCTTATCCATTAGCTGGCCTCCTTAGTAGCATCTACAAAGGCTTTAAATAATGCTTTCGCATGCATATCTTTAACATGCATCATTTCTGGATGGAATTGAGTTGCTACAAACCAAGGGCGGCTTGTATCTTCTAATGCCTCTACAGTTCCGTCTTTAGCACGGCCGGTAACGACTAAGCTTTCACCAATATTACGGCACGTTTGATGATGGTGGGAGTTTGTAATCCATGTGGTTGTGCCAATAATGTTTGCTAGTTTAGAATTCGGAGCAATTTCTACCGTATGTGTAGGTAATGCAGGCGTTTGATTTTGGCTGTGCTTAATCGTGCAATTTTCATCATATGGCAAATCTTGATACAAGGACCCACCACGATAGACATTCACGATTTGACAACCGCGACAGATGGCAAATATAGGAATATTTCGCGCCTCTGCTGCAGCTAGTAAGGCGAAATCAAATTGATCACGCTCAGGGAATACATCACCGATACCTCGCAATGGTTCCTCGCCATAATTGATTGGGTATACATCATGACCTCCTGTAAGGAGTAGACCATCAACAATATCGATAGTTTGCTTTGCTTGCTCTAAATTTTCCGTAAAAGGAATAATAATAGGAATGCCGCCTGCCTCCTCGATGGAACGGACGTAATCTTGATTGACATAAGAACGGATTAAATCGACATAAGCACCGCTATTATCGCGTAGCGTATTGCCGGAAATCCCTATTAATGGTTTTCTCATACTATCACCTCGATGTGTAAAATACTGTATATTAAGTACAGTATAATTATAATTCATTTTCCCAGAATATACTATAACATATTATGTAAGTAGGAATTGCAATTATGTAAATAACGTATTAAATTAATAATCTAAAATAAATTTATAGAAAATTGATAAAAAATCAATATTTAGGTATAATGTGTCTTAGATTGTATAGTATAAATTGAGGAGAGAATTTATGAACTGGAAACGTGTAATAGCATTAGGTTTATTGGGACTTACTGTTGGTATGGGCCAATCTTATGCGATAGATGTAAATATCCCTGGCGCCGATGCGTCCATATCTGCTGATGAATATCAGAATTATCGTAGGAATACGGTATATTCAAGGGAAATGGACCAAAAAATTATAGAGAAGGTTAAAAAAGAGGATGCGGCTATTCCTAATTATGATATGTCGAGACTACCGATGGATATATATCATACAACGGAATTAAACCATGGTGTTAAATATTCTAGTACGGTGTTTATCTTAAAAGAAAATGGAGCGAATATAAAGTTCACTATTCCTCAATCAAGCATTGTGGCTCAAGCGAAGGGCAGTATAGGTAAGCATAAAGAATTAATCAGTGCAGGTGGCGTAATAACCTATAATGGGAAGTGGTATTATGAGTTAAGACCACAGCCTAAGAGTGATAACTGGGAAGATACGAACATACCATATAGTAAGTTAAATTCTGATGCTATGAAAGAAGTATTTTATAAAAAATATAATCCAATAGCAGGTAATAAAAAAATTAGTGAAAAGGTGTTAGGTGCTAATACTTTTACATACCCAACCATTGAAAAGGCTACATGGGATTCAATCGTATATAAGAATGATTTGGTAGAGGGAACAATTAATTTTACTATGCCAAAACAGCCGACGATTTCCTATCATATTGGGTATGTGCTTCCAAAAGGAGTAGTTCAAAAGATAAGTTCTAAAGGTGATGATGCACTAGTCAAAGCAACTATGAATCGTTTGGCGAACATCGTATTGCCATCGGTAAAACCAGCTAGTGATATACTAGAATATACCTCTGAAGTACATAGAGGACCTTTTACATTTAGGATTTTGAAAAATAGTAAATCTTTAGGTACAAAAGTCACTAAAAATGGTAGCCAAGTCGAGTATTTTAAGTCTGGTAAAATTAAAGAGTCTATTTCTGTTAGACCTCTTTTTAAACGAGATGATCCAAAGAAGCAGAATATAATGTACCATTCTTTAATTGGATTTATTGGTACAGATCAATTAAATGAAGGTAAGCCCATTCAATTTGCTACTGTATGGAATGATGCTCTACCAGGTGCTTATTATGAAGTTAAGGGTGAAAAGGATACTTTGTTTGTGATGACTGTATTTGATGATACACATCTTTATACTCATTATATGGTCAAACCACATGATGTACATGTAAGTAACTTTATATTACGTGATATCGTTCAATATGTAGATTATAAGCATAATAAAGAGGATTATGGTAGATTTAAATTGGGTTTTGGCATGCCAAAGTTCTTAATTGAACGAAATATATCGGAACAATTGAACAAGAAAAAATAAATTATTATAGATTGTGATTCTATATGATTACATCAATCGATGCATATATATCGCTTAGTAAAAAGAGGACCGGCTCAAACGAGTCGGTCCTCTTACTATTCGTATATGTAATTATCTAAAGAATCTACCAATGAGTGGCATGCTAGCACCATCGTTTTTATTAAGTCCTTTTAAAAGAACCATGATGATAACGTAGAGTAATAAGCCTTCGATACCTGTGAGTATAAAGTTAGCCCACATTGGTAAGATGCCTGTTAGGTAGTGATAACTCAAGAATATGAGTACCCCCATGACACCGGCGCTGACCACGTTTTTCCAGAGAAGGGAAATGTCGAGGAAGTAGCCTGTGTATTTTTTGATATAAACCAAGTTGAGTAAGGCTGCAAATCCGATATCGGCTACGGTTGCCCAAGCGGCACCGCCAATACCAAGCCAAGGGATTGCAGTTAATGTCCAGTTAAGGATAACCTTAATGACAAGGGAAATACCCATGTTGATAACAGGAATGCGCGGCTTGTTAAGGCCTTGTAAGATACCCGTTGTTACTTGGTGCACGCCGAGGAAGAAGATAGAGAACGCTGTGATTTGCGTTGCTAGTTCCGCCTTAGGCGCATTATAAATCAAGGTTACTGTAGGTGCAGCGAGTACATATAATAGCACCGTAAATGGTACAGTTGCCATAAATGTTAGTCGCATAGAACCTGCAGTGCGGTCATAAATACCTTCATGATCGCGTTTGGCAAAGGCATGAGAGATAGCTGGTACGATGCTTGTTGCAAGAGCCGCCGTAATGATGGTTGCCAAGTTGATGAGCGGAACCGCCATACCTGTAAGGTAACCGAATAGTTCTGTTACTTCGTTCATCGGGAAACCAGCGTCTAATAGACGACGTGGTACGATAAGTAAGTCGAGATTCGCCGTCAACGGTAACATGATACTTGCTAAGGAAATTGGTATGGACAAGGTTAAGAGTCGTGACAAAATTTCTTTAGCTGATTCACGGGGGCCATCGTAGCTTTCACCAGTACTACTAGCCTTAGGCAATTTGTAGTAATAGTACAAGAGTACGAGGAAGGCACCAAAGGCTCCGACGCCAGCACCTAGGCTAGCACCGCCAGCTGCAGCCGGTAAGCCATATGGTAATAAGATGGCCGCTGCACCGAGCATGACGATAACGCGCAATAGTTGTTCTACGATTTGGCTGACCGCCGTTGGGGTCATCATTTCATAACCTTGGATGTAGCCTCGGAAACAGGAAATCCACGTTACAAAGAATACTGCCGGAGCAAGTGCGATGATTGAGTAGTAGGCACGGCTTTCAGCAATGAGACCGCTAGAGATAAGCCAATCTGCACCAAAGTACATGGCCAAGCTGGCGATAAAGCCTGTAATAGTCAGCATTGTGAAAGAAATATTGAATACTCGCTTAGCGCCACCAAAGTCGTGTAATGCTAATCGTTCTGCCGTCAAAATAGAGATGGCAATCGGCACACCTGCGCTCGAAATTTGTAATAGTAACAAATAGATAGGAAAGGCCATCTGGTAGATCCCGATGCCTTCCCCGCCCAAGATGCGGGAGAGAAGAATCCAGTTGATACTACCGATGGCTTTTACTACGAAACCGGCAATGGTTAATATTAAGGTTCCTTTTAAAAATCCACTAGCCATAGATTATAGTTTGTGAGAAGAACCTAATACATCTTTAATTTTGTGAGCTACCATGCCTTTAATAGCGTCACGAGCAGGTCCTAAATATTTACGAGGGTCAAATTCGGATGGATTTTGTGCCAAGTATTCGCGTACAGATGCAGTCATAGCAAGGCGAAGGTCTGTATCGATGTTGATTTTGCAAACCGCCATTTGCGCTGCTTTGCGAAGCATTTCTTCAGGTACGCCTTGTGCACCAGGGATGTTGCCACCGAATTCGTTACATTTTGCTACGAATTCAGGCAATACGGAGGAAGCACCATGCAATACGATAGGGAAGTTAGGCAATAATTTACCAACCTTTTCCAAACGTTCAAAGTCGAGGTATGGTGTGCCTTTGAATTTGTAAGCACCATGGCTTGTACCGATAGCGATAGCTAAGGAATCAACACCTGTTAATGCTACGAATTCAGCAGCTTGTTCAGGGTCTGTGAAGCGAGCGTCTGCATCGGATACGTTAACGTCATCTTCAACGCCAGCCAAACGACCAAGTTCAGCTTCTACTACAACGCCGTGAGCGTGAGCGTATTCAACAACTTGTTTTGTAATTTTTACGTTTTCGTCGAAATCGTGGTGAGATGCGTCGATCATAACGGATGTGAAGCCACCGTCTACGCAATCTTTACAGATTTCAAAGGAATCGCCGTGGTCAAGGTGAAGAGCGATTGGCAAATTGCTATCTTCCAATGCTGCTTCCACAAGTTTTACAAGGTAAATGTGTTTTGCGTATTTGCGAGCACCTGCAGATACTTGCAAGATAAGAGGGGATTGTTCCTCTTTCGCCGCATCGACAATACCTTGTACGATTTCCATATTGTTAACGTTGAAAGCACCTACTGCATAGCCGCCTTCATAAGCTTTTTTGAACATTTCCGTAGTCGTTACTAATGGCATGTTGTCCTCCTTGGCTTTATAGCCGATTGTATGTATTTGGAAAGTATTGTCATCAACTTATGATGATACATATCTATTCATTGTTAGTATATCAAGAAACGATATAAAGCACCACAATTTTATAAGGTTTTCTAGATGAATCTGTTAGAGATGCAGTAAATGTTTCATATCCGTTGGCATAGGGGCATGTAGTTCTATATATTTCTGTGTCATAGGATGGGTGAAAGCTAGGTAGCCCGCGTGCAACGCTTGCCTATGGATGTAATCCAAATGACCGCCATATAAATCATCACCGGCTAAAGGAAAACCCAAATGGGATAGGTGTACACGAATTTGATGGGTTCGGCCTGTATGGAGTACACATTGCACATACGTTAGAACCTGTTGTGTGCTCATATTTATATCCATTTGTACAGGCTGGGAAACTATGTGGTGTGTCAATACCGTCACATCTGTACGAGCCGGTTTGCCGATTAATGTGCAACACCGTTCGATGATGCTACCCGGTTTACGTCCAATGGGATAATTAATGGTTAGCGATTGACTTGGCATAGTGCCTTCAACGATGGCGTCATAAACCTTTTGAAATTTTGTGCGTTGCTTATCAAAGGCGTGTTGTACTACCGATGTTTTAGCGATGATGACGATGCCCGATGTATCCTTATCGAGGCGATGGACGGGGTGAAAGTCATGAGCTTGTTCGGTTTCGTCATAATAATAGAGAATGCCATTTGCCAATGTTCCATCGCGCACCGTTGATGTAGGATGCATAAGGATACCGGCAGCTTTATTAATGGCGAGGATATACTTATCTTCGTATACGATTTCAAGATCCATTGGGGTTCGTGAAAATTCCTGCTCTGGTGCTAATTTCATAAGCAGATGATCACCGCCATGAACAAGGGTGTTCCATGTAGCCGATTGTCCGTTAATGGTTATGATGCCATCATTTTTTAGTCGCCGGCGCATGCGCTGTGAAATATGTTGTTGTTTTATGATGTGATTCATAGATTGCGTGTGTACATGAGCATCTACAATCAAGTCGATTATGGTTGTTGTTTTCATAGGTTTTATTATAGCAAAAAAAATAATAGATGAAGAATTTCTCTCAATTTATTGTATATATAAAGGTCTGTATAGTATAATTTATATTAATAGTTGTTTATAAAATTTTTATATCTAAAACCCTTTGAGTAATAAGAGGAGAGGCCTATGAAACTTAACAAGAAATCTTTATTAGTCGCATGTGTGTTGGCGGCTATGTCTACAAGTGCTTTCGCAGCATCTACTACAACATCCACTAGTAGTACAACAGTGACGAATACAGATACATCAACATCAACAAGTACGCGTGTAACACGTGAACAACATAGTACTACTATATCCACATCCTCCACTACAACATCTGAAAAAACATCTAGCCGTTCTAGTAACACTTCTGTAGGCGTTGGTGTTGGTATCGGTCGTTTAGATACATTTATGCCAATTGCTGGTGCCGTAAAACAACCACCTGCAGCGGTTAAAAAAGCGATTCGCGTTCTAAAAGATGATTCTCTATTACAACAAGGTTACCTTGGACTGGTTAAAGAAAAAGGAAAATGGGGCATCGTTGGTCCTAATGGACAAGTGGTATTAGCGCCAACCTATAAAACATTAGATGCGTCTTTCAAAAAAGATGGTACATTCTATGGTGAAGAAGGTAAAAATAAGGTAGTTCATATTAAAAGTGATGGCACCGTATTACAATCTGGCAAAGAGGCGCAAGATGCTTTATATGCGGATACTAATGAACGTTATACTGCTATTAAAGAGATGAACAATTTTGACCCTAATGATATTCATCAATCTTATCCAAGTGATTCCTATGTGACTTTCAAAGAAAAAGGTAAGCTTGGTTTTAAAGATAGTGCTGGTAATGTAGTCATTCAACCACAATTTAAAGAGATTCCAAATGTAGAAACTAAATTTAGTGAAGATCGCGCTTTTGTAAAAGCTGATGGCAAGGTTGTCGCTATCGATGGTCAAGGTAAGGTTGTATTTACTGCGCCGTCTAATGAAGTATATCCTTATACAAATGGATTGGCCGAATATCGTCGCAAGGTAAGTCACTTTGGTTTGGGCGGTATCTTGGGGCTCGTTGGCATGGGATATTTGTATAATCATGGTGGCGTATATATCGATGGCCTTGGTGGCCTTATCGATGATGGTATGAAACGCGGTTATATTGATCGTAATGGCACCATTGTGATTGATAGTAAAAATGACTATGTATACCCTATGGAAGAACATGGTACCTTGGTGCGCAATGAAGGTAAATTAGGCTTTATGAACCGTCAAGGTCAATACATTATTCAACCTGGCAATTATGAGGCTGGTACGATTGATATGAACAATGTATTGTTAACAATGAAAAACAAGGATACTAATAAATATGGTATTTTTGATATGGAAACAGGTAAACAAGAGGTGCCATTTAAGTATGATACGATTGACTTCGTTGGGGAACACCAAATGTCTGTTACCAATGATACTAATCGGTATGTAGTAGATATGGCAGATGGTCGCATCATTTATAAAGGCGACAAAGCGAATACCGTAAAATCCTTTGTTGGCGATCAATACACTTGGATTTATAATAAGGACGGTAATTATAAGATTCTATCTCTTGATGGTACAGTCATAGAAACTCCAGTTATGAAAGATATTTCTGGTACAGGTACGTTCTCTCATGGCTATAGCTCTGTAAAAATTAAAGGTAAATGGGGGATTATGAACTCTAAAGGTGAGTTAGTAGTTCAACCTACTTACGACGAAATTACAATTTTATAATCATAACGAAAAGGCTGCATTCCGAGGAGTGCAGCTTTTACTTTTGTGAGTATTTTCTATGTTATGAATCTATAGATTCTAAGTTTTTTGGTGATTAATAATAGTTATAATTAAAAAAATCGATTTACCTAGAAAATAAGCCTGTTATAAGGTATAATTATAGAGATATATTCCAATTTAGTGTACTTTTACATTAGTATTTGGAATATTAGGATGATGATGAAAATAATGCGTGAACCCCATGCCCAATGGGTTCAGGTGTAGGAGGTATAAAATGGCTAAAGATTGTTCCTTTGACGTTGTATCCGAAGTGGATATGCAAGAGGTAGATAATGCGGTAAACCAAGCGAAGAAAGAGATTGGTACGCGTTATGATTTCCGCGGTTCTAAAGCTGAAATTAGCCTTGAAGGTGATACCATTAAAATCATCGGTGATGACGAATATAAATTAAATGCTATTATCGATGTATTAAAAGGCAAAATGGTTAAGCGTAATGTAGCAATTAAGAACCTTGATTATGGTAAGGTTGAGCCTGCTGCTGGTGCCACTGTACGCCAAGTGATTACTATTAAAAAAGGCATTACAAAAGAAAATGCTAAAGAAGTAGTAAAGGCAATCAAAAATATGAAGCTTAAGGTACAAGCGTCTATCCAAGAGGATCAAGTGCGCGTATCTGGCAAGGATAAAGATGATTTGCAAGCGGTTATTCAAATGTTAAAACAATTGGATGTACCGGTTGAATTGCAATTCGTTAACTTCCGTTCCTAATTATATAAGCATAAGAGATAGGGTTAGATTGATTCCAGTGAATCGCTACCCCTATCGGTGTAGGAGGCGCTATGAGAGTAGAGGACATGAAGGGTGGTTATACGACTGGTTCATGTGCTACGGCAGGCATGAAAGCAGGTCTATTGGCCCTCTTAGAACACGATATTGTGGACAAGGTTGTCATTGAAAATCCGCAAGGTCAATTCATTGAGGTACCTATTAAATCTGTGGAAATCATATCCGAAACAGAGGCAAAGGCGACTGTGATGAAGGATGGCGGTGACGATCCAGATGTGACCCATGGCAATGATGTGGAAACTACGGTGACTCTTGATGACACAGGCAAGCTACGTTTTCGAGCTGGCTTTGGTGTGGGTACGGTTACGAAACCAGGTCTTGCCATGCCCCCTGGACAACCGGCCATTAATCCGGGCCCTAGAGCGATGATGAAACTCGTATTTGAAGAGTTTTGTACGCAAGGTCAAGGTGTGACGGTAACAGTAAGTGTTCCTAATGGTAAGGTGTTGGCTAAGAAGACGTTGAACCATACGCTAGGTATCGAAGGTGGTATATCCATTATCGGTACAACGGGTATCGTTAAGCCGATGAGTGAAGAAGGGTTTAAGAATTCTCTCGTGCCTCAGTTAAAGGTGATGAAAGCCAATGGCTGTGAAACAGCGGTTCTCGTACCGGGGCGGATTGGTCAAGATTTGGCAGAACAAGTGCTTGGTATCCATAAGAACCAAATGGCTGAAACCAGCAATTTTATCGGGTTTATGCTTGAACAAGCTGTTCATATTGGCTTTAAACGAATTTTGATCATCGGTCATATCGGTAAGCTCATTAAGCTTGCTAGCGGAAGTTTCCATACCCATAATCGCATGAGCGATGGTCGTATGGAAAGTATTGTAGCTTATGCAGCTCTTGAAGGAGCATCCCAAGCAGTGTGTGAAGAGTTATTTAATTGCCAAACTACAGAATCTACGTTCCCTATATTAGAACGAGAAGGCCTAACTGGTGTATACCAACGTGTAGTAGACCGCGCATCTATGCGCAGTGAACGATATATTGCCAATGAGGCTGAAGTAGGTATCATTATTACCACCTTAAAGGGTGAGATTTTGGCTATGGATAAGCATGCAAAAGAGATAGGAGAGCTAGAACATTGGCACATACCTTGTATATCGTAGGCATTGGTCCGGGCAATCCTGATTATGTGGTGCCTAAAGGCCTTAATTTAATTAAACATGCTACCGTTTTGGTAGGTAGTGAACGCTCCTTGGAGGATTTTAAGGAACCTGGGCAGATTACGTATCCTGTAACGGGGAAACTAAGTTGGTTATCCGAACAAATCGAGCGTGAACTTCATGACCATGATGTTGTGGTTATGGTCAGTGGTGATACGGGTTACTATAGCTTGTTACCGTATTTGAAAAAGAAATTTCCTACCACACGCATTGAAGTGGTGCCAGGCATTAGTTCCATGACATTTGCTTTTGCACGCCTTAACGAAGTGTGGCACGATGCGGATTTAATGAGTTTTCACGGACGCCAACCAGCGCCTGAAAAGCTTGTATATGAAGCGGGAAAAAAGATGGGGTTCTTAACGGATCCTGAATATAATCCAGCGCATATTGCGCGTATTTTAATAGATACAGGATGGCCAAAAGAAACGAGAGCAGCAGCCTTAGAGCGCTTGAGTTACGATGATGAAAAAATCGTAGATTCTACCCTAGAGGTATTAACGGAGCTCGAAGGCTTTGGACATTCTGTTATGGTGGTACTAGGATGAGACATTTTTTCGGAATTCCTGATGAGGAATTTATACGCGGTGACGTGCCGATGACGAAATGCGAGATTCGCAAAGCCGTTATGAATGAGGCGCGCATCGAAGAAGATAGCATCGTCCTTGATGTGGGGGCTGGTACGGGTTCGATTTCTATTGAAGCTGCATTAGCATCACCTAAAGGTCATGTATATGCTATCGAACGTTTTGATAAAGGCATTGAATTGATTCATGAAAATATGAAGAAATTCAATGTAAATAATATGACTGTTATAAAATCCAAAGCTCCAGAAGGTATGGAAGATTTGCCTGAGCTTGATGCGGTTATTATCGGCGGCAGTGCTGGCGGTATGACGGGCATTATGGATGAAGTACAACGGTTGTTAAAGGTAGGCGGTCGCCTTGTTGTAACGGCGGTAACGATGGAAACGGGTTATACCATTTTAAAAGAGTTGAAAGGTCGTCCTTTCACATATGAAGGGTACCAAATGTCCATTAGCCGCTATCGTAAGGCTGGTCCATATCATTTGTTGGACCCATTAAGTCCAATTTTTATTGTATCTGCAACGCGTATCGCAGAAGGAGAGTAATATGGTTGACGTACATATTGTAGGCGCAGGCCCTGGGGATCCAGAGCTTATTACGCGAAAAGGGTATCGTTTAGTGCAAGAGGCCGACGTTGTCATCTATGCTGGTTCCTTGGTGAACCCTGCTATTTTAAAGGCTTGTAAACCAGGTTGTGAAATACATAATAGTGCTACTATGAACCTTGATGAGGTATTGGCTGTTATGAAATCGTCCGTAGCAGAAGGTAAAAAGGTTGTCCGTTTGCACACGGGTGACCCAGCTATTTATGGTGCTATTCAAGAACAAATGGATGCCTTGACTGGCATGGGTATTACCTATGAAGTGGTGCCTGGCGTAAGTTCGTTCCTTGCTACTGCAGCAGCACTAAAACAAGAGTACACATTGCCAAATGTATCTCAAACCGTCATTATTACGCGTATGGAAGGCCGTACACCAATGCCTCCGAAGGAAAAATTGCGCATGTTGGCGGCTCATGAAGCGACCATGTGTATCTTCCTTAGCGTTCAAATGCTAGATAAGGTAGTAGCTGAACTTATCGAAGGCGGTTATGACAAAACGACTCCAGTGGCTATCGTAGTGAAAGCTTCTTGGCCAGATCAACGAATCATCCGCGGTACATTGGAAACCATTGCGGATATCGTGGCTGAAGAAGGTGTATTACGTCAAGCTATGATCGTTGTTAGTCATGTACTAGACAGCGAATACGAATTATCTAAGCTTTACGATAAGGGTTTTGCCCACATGTATCGTAGTGCTAAGGACTAGTGTGATGAAAGAACTAGAATCTGATGCGCCTATGGCAACAGGAAATAAGAATAGGACAGCTATTCTTTCTGTTTCAGAACGCGGTGCAAAGCTAGGACAACGCATTAAGTCTTTGGTGGCTCCTCATGCGGATTGTTATGAAAAGGAAAATCGTCCTTCTGGTGGTGAGGCCCTCTATTTTGATTCTCTCAAACATCATATAGGACAGATTTTCAAAGATTACGATCAAGTGTTATGCATTATGGCACTCGGTATCGTAGTGCGCATGATTGCACCGTATATTGAACATAAATCCAAGGATCCTGCCATCGTTGTTATGGATGAGGCAGGTCATCATGTTATCAGTTTGTTATCCGGTCACCTTGGAGGAGCCAACGAATGGACGCAGTCTATTTCACTGGCTATCGATGCGGATCCAGTTATTACAACGGCGACAGATGTTAATGGATTGCCAGCACCTGACGTGTTAGCGCGTCATGAGCATCTGTTAGTTGATGATTTTCATACCTTAGTGGATGTGAATTCTGCTGTTGTAGCTGGTGAGATTGTCAATTACTACATTGATGAAACCTTAGTTGATGCTAATCGGTTACGAGATGCTACTGCATTACATATCGGTACGCATGGCACAGTTCAGATGGTTGATGTATTTACATTGCCTGAGACTGATGGCGTTCGTCGTGTAGTCATAACAGATAAGGTGATTCCTGAGTATGCAGAGCAGCTCATTTTACGTCCTCGTACGTATACGATGGGCATTGGCTGTCGTCGAGATACGCCAAAGGAATTAATCCTTGACGCCATACAACAGTCGCTAGCAGCGCATAAGCTTTCACCAAAGAGCATCGTCACAGCTGCATCGGTTATCGTGAAACAAGATGAAGTTGGTCTATTAGAGGCCGTAAACGAATTAGGGTGGGCTATTCATTTCTACACACAAGAAGAGATAGCACCTGTTATAGAAGAACAGGATTTAAAAGAATCCACATTTGTAAAAGGAACAATAGGAGTAGGAAACGTATGCGAGACAACAGCATTACTAGCGGCCAAGAGCCAAACATTAATACAGCACAAAACGGTGTATCCCAAAACAACGGTAGCCATTGCACAGGTAACATCAAAGTAATCGGCATTGGACCTGGGGACGCTGAATTTATGACACCGCAAGCACGGGAAGCAATTTTAGCAGCAGACCGTGTAGTAGGTTATTTAACATATCTTGATTTGATTAAAGACCTTATCGCAGGTAAACAAACCGTAGGTACAGCGATGATGCAAGAAGTAGATCGTTGCCAACAAGCCGTTGATTTAGCTGTAGAAGGTCATCAAGTAGTGGTTGTATCCTCTGGTGATTCCGGCGTATACGGCATGGCAGGCCTTGTATTGGAACTTGCTAATAAAGTATCAGCAGATAAACGTCCTTCTGTGGACATCGTTCCAGGTCTTAGTGCTGTCAACGTAGCAGCCTCTGTATTGGGCGCACCTTTGATGCATGACTTTGCTGTTATTTCTCTTAGTGATTTGATGACACCTTGGGATCTTATTAAAAAACGTGCTGACCTCTGCGCGCAAGGGGACATGGTTATTTCTTTGTATAACCCACGCAGTAAAAAACGCGTAACGCATCTAGATGAAGTGCGTGAAATCGTTCTTAAATACCGCGACCCTAAAACACCTGTAGGCATCGTGCAAAAAGCAGGCCGTCCAGGTCAACATATGGTCATTTCTAATCTGGAAAACTTCACAACAGAAGAAGTAGATATGCAAACACTTGTTATCATCGGTAATAGCCAAACTTATGTTGAAAATGGTCGCATGATTACACCTCGAGGCTATAAATTATGATTTGGGTCATCGCTGGTACTTTGGATGGTCGCACCTTAGCGGTAGATATCCAAGAACGGACTGGTGAAGAGGTTCTCGTGACTGTCGTGAGCCAATATGGGGCGGAACTAGCTGCTCATGAAGGCATTACCGTTCATACAGGCCGTCTTGACCAAGAGGCTATGCAACAGTTGATTAAGGAGCACAATGTGCGTCTACTCATAGATGCAAGCCATCCGTATGCTGCTATTGTGACTGCAACGGCTCAAGATGCAGCAAAGGCGATGGGGATTCCTTTTGTTCGGTTTGAACGAAAAGAGGTACCATTGCCGGACTATGATAAGTTGCATATCGTAGTGGATGAAACAGAAGCCGCTAATTTGGCAGGCAAATTAGCAAAGGAAAACAACAACCATGTATATTTGACCACTGGTAGTAAAACGATGCACATCTTTGCTAAGTCTAAAGCGTTGCAAGACTGTGAAGTGTGGACACGCATTTTGCCAACTGCTGAGGTGTTGCAAATGATGGAAGACCTCAATGTGAGTCCTAAACGTATCGTTGCCGTACAAGGTCCATTTTCTTACGATATGAATCGTATTATGTTCCACGATACAAAGGCGAGCGTTGTGGTTATGAAAAACTCTGGACTTGTAGGTGGGGCAGATACGAAATTACAGGCTGCCATCGACCTTGACATCCACGTTATTGTTATCGATCGTCCACGGGTGAAACTAGAATGCCCTGTGGTATCATCGAATGATGAATTTTTCAAATTATGGGAGGACACTAATGGATTACGTTAAAAATCCTAAAGCCATTGAAGATAAAAGTATGGAAATCATTTACGATTATGTAAAGGATTTAGGTTTAACCGATGATGAAGTACGCGTTGTATCTCGTACAGTTCACGCATCTGGTGACGTTGAATATGCTCAACTCGTAAAAATGAGCCCTGACGCTGTTCAAAAAGGTATAGAAGCATTAGACAATGGTGCAGACATTTACACTGACGTAGAAATGGTTCGCACAGGTATTTCTAAACCGGCTCTTAAACTTCGTGGCAACGAAGTACATTGCTTAATCAAAGATGAAAACGTAGCTAAAATGGCTAAAGAATTGGGCGTAACACGTTCTATCGCAGCTATGCGCACATTTGGCAAACAATTAGAAGGCCAAATCGTTGCTATCGGCAATGCGCCAACTGCATTGTACGAAGTATTGCGCCTTGCTCTTGAAGAAGGTGTTAAACCAGCTCTTATCATCGGCATTCCTGTAGGCTTTGTTGGTGCTGCGGAATCTAAAGATTATTTGATGGAAGTATCCCCAGTTCCTTATATCACTGTAAAAGGTAATAAGGGTGGTAGCCCAATTGCAGCATCCGTATGTAATGCATTGCTTTACACAGATGTAAAACGCAACGATATGCTCTTCGTAGAAGGCAAAGAATCTAAATAATAAGTAACCCGAATCGTTGCATACTGCTGGCGGTTCGGGTTTTACTATATCTATTATGAGGTTTATATGTATAATACGGGTGCTGATAGCACCATGTATTGGTGAAAGGAGAGGTTATTGTGGACTCTCTGAATGAACGAAAACTTTTTCGCATATCAGTTATTATTGTCTTGGTTATTGCTGTCATAGCTAGCATGATTATCTCGCTGATTTGGGGCTCTACACCGGTGTCATTATCGGAGATTTGGCACACATTGTGGGCTAGTGAGCTAACAGATACAGCATCGCAAATTATTTGGAATATTAGGTTGCCTCGTAATATTGTTGCTGCATTAGTTGGTGCTTGTTTAGCTGTATCAGGTGCCATTTTACAGGCCGTAATGAAGAATCCTTTAGCAGATCCTCAAATCGTTGGCGTTTCCTCCGGTGCTGGACTTGCGGGAGTTATTATATTTATTCTTTTTCCTGGCTATGATCATATTGTGCCTCTCGTCGCCTTTATTGGTGCTATGGCTGCGGCGATGATGGTATATGCTCTTGCTTGGAAGAATGGTGTACGCCCAAGCCGTATCATCTTGGCCGGTGTTGCGGTGGCTGCCTTTTTAGGCTCTGGTATTTCTGCACTACTTGTATTCTATGGAGATCGTGTGCAAGGGGCCTTACTTTGGATGGTAGGAGGCTTGGCTGCACGCAGTTGGCCTCAAGTAGAGGTATTGTTCCCATACGCGTTGGTAGGTCTTATTTTTGCATGTTTAGGTGCCAAACGTCTTACTATTTTAAGTTTAGGTGATGAAACCGCAAAGGGACTAGGCCTTAAGGTAGAACAAACGCGGTTTATTATGACTGCCGTTGCGGCTCTATTAGCAGCAGGGGCTGTTAGTATTGCGGGCTTGATTGGTTTCGTAGGCCTCGTTATACCGCATATGTTACGACTTATCATCGGTAATGATTATGCGTACTTACTACCAGGCTCTGCGTTATTAGGTGCACTCGTCCTCGTTGTTAGCGATACGGTAGGTCGTGTTATGTGGAGTCCTATTGAGGTGCCGGTTGGCATTATCATGGCATTCTTTGGGGCACCATTCTTCTTATATCTATTGAGGAGGGATAACTAATGAATACGGCTATTGATGTAAAACAGTTATCCGTAACTCTCGGTGATCGTCATATTTTACATGATATTAATGTATCGGTTCCTGTTGGTAAAATAACGACCTTAATAGGGCCTAATGGTTGTGGTAAAAGCACATTGTTACGGTCTATGATTGGCTATATTCATAGTCCTCGTGAATGTGTGACAATCTTAGGAAAACCATTACATTCGTATTCTCAAAATGAACTGGCACGTCAAATGGCGTTTCTGCCACAGGTGCCCAATATGCCAAAGGATATGACTGTAGAAGAATTGGTATATTGTGGACGCTATCCATACCAAACATGGTGGAAGAATACGGCTAAAGAAGACCGAGAAATCGTTGACTATGCACTGGGCATTACGAAAACGAATCACTTGCGTAATCAATTAATTCCATCCTTATCTGGTGGTGAACGACAACGGGTATGGATTGCTATGGCGCTAGCACAACAACCAAAATTGTTAGTGTTAGACGAACCAACAACGTACTTAGATATTAATCATCAATTGGAAATTATGGAATTGTTGAAACGATTAAATGATGAACAAGGGTTAACCGTATTGATGGTACTCCATGAATTGACGCAAGCCGTACAATACTCGCATCATATGGCCATTATAAAAGACGGTCATTTAGTGACAGCTGGAGACACGAAAGAAATTGTATCGGACGAACTATTTAGAGATGTATTTTCCGTAGATGTACAAATCGATACCTTTGATGATAAACAATATGTACGCGTAAAAGGTTTAGTTGAGTAGATAGCTAGACTAATAGTGAAAGAGGGCATCCCCGAAATGGGGAATGCCCTCTTTAATATGTTAGGATATGTTAAAATGTCACATCAACGCCATACGCTTCTTTCACTAAACGAGCCATAGCCTCAGGTGTTTGTAGACCTGGGTTAAGTAGGAATAGTTTAGATGGTAAGTAAATGACACGATTATTTTGTACAGCCTTAAGATTTGCCCATGCAGGATTATCTGTCATAGCTTTCTTCATGGCCTTTGTAATTTCTTCTTCTTTACCCATGGTAACGACGAAGATAATATCAGGGTTATCAGCGGTTAATGTTTCAAGAGAATATGGTACCGTTTTATCCTTAGTTGTACCATCTAGGTGAGATGTTACAACATTTGTCATACCTAATTCTTTGACCATAGATGCAGTTACCGCTTCGTCGGTTTCCGCAGTTACACCTTTACCGGTAGCACGCAATACGGCTACACGCGCAGGTTGTTGGTTTTTAATAGCATCCTTTACCTTTTGAATGTTACTTTCATAGGTAGCAATAACGGATTTAGCCTTATCTTGATGGTTTGTTAATTCACCAAGGAATGTTAGCATTGGCACATTATCCTTGATACCATCGTAATTGAAAAGTACGGCTGTAATATTGTTAGATTGCAATTGAGATTCATATTTTTTATGTTGGTTTTCTAGACCCAATACCACATCTGGTTTTAAACCTAACAATTGTTCCATGTTGATGTTAGCCGTTTGACCTAATGCTGGTAATGCTTCTAAGTCTGGTGTTAATTTATCTGTTGTGCTAGCACGGGAGATAGCCTTGCCATCCACTGCGTATAGCATGGACAATACAGAATTTGAAAGAACGGCGATGCGTTGTGGATCCTTTGGTACAGTGTAGGTTTCACCATTAAAGGTAAGTTCCTTCGTAGTAGCAGAAGAGCTGGATGTGGATTTACCACACCCAGCTATTGCTAGTACGATCATGACCAAAGCAAGACTACAGAGTAGTAGTTTTTTCATGATGTACTCCTATGTACGTTATATAACGATACTAGTTAAATTGTAGATTGATTATTTTTGTAATGCGTCCCAAGATTCGTTAGCACGTTCAACGAATAAGTTACGGATGTTAGGGTTTTCACCTAAGCCATGGATGTAAGTGTCAACTTTAAAGCCGTCTTTTTCAAGAATGGATTTATGGGATTCTGGTTCTGCACCAGCCATGTCATTATTGGCATGGTCGCCAGCAACCATCATGAATGGCATCAATGTAACATGTTTAATACCATGTAATTTCAATTGAGGGATAACTTGTTCAAGATTTGGAGTACCTTCTACTGTGTAGATAAATACATTTTTCATACCAAGAGTATGGATACGGTCTTGAATTACAGAATAGTAAGCATTGGAAGGATCTGGAGTACCATGAGCCATGATAAGAAGAGCGTCTTCTTTGCCTAATTTAGGGAATTGAGATTGAACAGCTTTTAATGTTTCAATAACTTGGTCAGTTTGGTTTTCTTGACCCATCCAGTACATAAGAGATGTACCAAGTGTCATTTTTTTGAAATTATCTTTGTACAAATTATATACTGCTGCATCGTAGTTGTATTCCATACCAGGAATTACATCAAGGGATGCTAATGCAACGCGAGTGTAACCATCTTTTTTGAGTTCTGCCAAAGCTTCTTCAGGTGTTGGGTATGTAATACCTTCTTTTTGTTGAATACGATCGCGAATGATATGGCTTGTGAAAGCTGTTACCACCTTTGTGTTTGGATGAGCTGCTTTAATAGCATCTACAGTAGCATCGATTGTTTTCGCACGAGTATCTTTATAAGTTGTGCCAAAGCTCATAACAACCATAGCATCTTTGTTTGGCAAGTTTTGTAAAGCTTCAGTATTGTGTGTACGAACACCAATTGCAGCAGCTTCTTTCAATGCTGGAGTAGGGTCTTTTACTTCGTCATTTAATTGGTATGCAGCGTGACCAAGTACAGGAGCACCAAATGTCAATGCGAAAGCCGCCAATGCAGCAGAAACTGTTAATGCACGTTTTTTTACACTATACATAAGTGAATCACCTCATTAAACAACATTATCTGACTATGCAGATATAACTATATAATCTATAATCAATCGTAGCAACCTAGTGGATGAATGTCAATAAACCCTATACCTGTACATGTATAAATTATACAACTGTTTTTTTATAAAAAATCATATTAAATAAGGAATAATCCAATTTTCCATAAAAACATTCTTATTAGTTATGGTAGTATAAATATAAGTAATTTAATATTTTGGGTAGGATGTAGTAGGTTGGTCTATACAAAGTGAGATGCCAGTTGTTTTAAAATTACTAGTTATACTTATAGCGACATATAGATTTGTGGTTGCTATAAACTCGTAAAGAGATAGAAGTCGTTTGGGATAGTGAGATATTTGCACATTCCTATAGTATTTTACTTGATATTAATTAAGTGTTTATAGAAAGTGTCTTATATAGAATGAGTAAGCATATAAACATAGATAATGAAATAAGATTGTTTAAATATAATATAGAATCTTTGCGAGTAACGAATATTTTTAAAAATAGACGAATAAATATAATAACTGCGTTAATTTACTATACGGCCATAATTTATATATATTTGCTTACAATATGTGTAGCCTTTTTTATTAATCCAATGCCGTATGAGTATCTTTTTTACGGTGTAGAGATGATTACCAATATATTATTTTTAATTATTTTGGGGTATCGATGTCAGGATTATGGTATTCATAGATATGTAGGTATTATATTTGTTATTATAGTTAGTTCCTTAATTACAATATGGCAGGGAGGAACTTTTTTCGTTAGTCCCGATAACTTTATAATATCTATAACTAAATCAGGAGCAAGTTCTATACTTAATCTAAATAAATCGTATTTTTTTATGATTATGAATAGAATTATATTATTATTGCTATTAGTTCCCGGAAATAAAATTAATCGGTATGGAGAAAAACCGAAGTCTGGATTTTGGGATGGGACATATTTAGTTGTTGATCCATTGAACGTATCGATTATTAAAAGTAAACTTCGTAAGTTATGGCTCGATTTAATTCGAAGAACCGATGAAATTAAGGATATAAATAAAAAGGCGTCTACAAAAGATGACTTGGAATTTATGGATGTCTTACATAATGTATTTATAAAGGATGTATTCAATTTTAATGGTCGTTCTTCTAGAGATGAATTGCTACTTTTTACGGTTTTGTTTTCTATTTTATCTATGGGTTTGAATTATTTGACACCATTTTTACCTTATATTATAGAAAAAGATAATCTTGTGATTATGTATACAATTTTTAGAACTATTATATTTATTCCTTATATAAGTTTACTTTTTAGACGCCTTCATGATAGTGGTAACAGTGGTCTTTGGATTTTCTTCCTTATAGTGCCTGTTGTGAACATATATGTTTTTTATTTAATTTTTGTAAAGCCATCGGTTTAAAAGAGGTCAATTTTTTTCTTATATTGCTATGCCAGGACTAACATTTAACTCCTTACCAGAATATGAAGACTAATTATTTAAATTATTCCCCACCTATATTAGCGGTATCATATACTAGGGATTCAGCGGTATCATATACTAGGGATTCCTTGATTACAAGTATGTCAGTTAATTTAAACATATGGGTAGTAGGGTTATTAATATTATCTTTGTTTCCCAGTGGAGAATATGATAATATTTCTCATTGACTTTCATACGCTAATCTTGTATTATTAGTACATAGTAGTTGATAATAATTTTCATTTATGAAAATTATTTCATATATATGGGTATATGGAGGTCACATATGAAAGGTATAATCATTGCATCCTTTGGATCAATTTATAAAGAAGCGGTGGAAACATCCATTGGCACTATAGAGTCTAAAGTTCGTTCTTTATACAAAGATGTAGAGGTACGACGCGTATTTTTGTCTGATGCATTAGTGGAAAAGTGGAATGAAAAATATGATGATACGATTGCTTCTTTCACCGACGTCATGCAAGAATTTAGTCGCAAGGGAATTGATGAGGTATATATTCAACCGATTACTCTCGTAGCGGATCAATGCTATCAACAAATGCGTAAGCAAGCACTTAAGTTCTTACATAGCAGTGAATATAATTTCTCTCAAGTTAATATCGGTAAACCTTTATTAACATCGTTAGGTGTTAAAAATTACGCTGATGATTATGAAGCCACATTAGATGGTATCATGCGTCATATAAACACTAAATCTCTTAATAAATCCGTTTTATTGATGGCAAATGGTCAAAATCAATTGGAATTTTCTACATTACAATTGAAAGCCATGTATGGTTCTGCTCCTAATGTAGCAGTATTTACCACAAATGGTTTCCCTACATTTAAGCAAGCCTTAACATTGGTAGATAGAATGGGGCATAAAGATGTACTCGTTGTACCATTGGCTTTGATTGGTTCTACTCATTTAATGGATTATCTTGGCGGTGATCGTTCCGATTCTATTTATGCACTTTTGACAGAACAAGGGTACAACGTAGATATTTGGAATGAAGGCCTAGGTGAAAATCCATATGTACAAGATTTATTCTTGAAACATTTAGGTCAAGCGATTCGTATGTCTGACAGAAAACGTAGCTCTCAACGCGAATCATATCAAACTGTTATTCGACCTTCCCGTATAGAAGTACAAGGAATGATTTCCTAATTACTTCTGGTAAGGTTGTATATAAACTCTCTCATAAATACATACTATCTTCAAAAAGCATCCACCTTTAGGGGCGGATGCTTTTTGTTATTCATCTATATGGGTATGAAAGTTAATTATAATATTACCTTTATACGGGGTATGGTATCCAACTATAGTAATGCGTGTGGTATGATGAATAGTGAATTATATTAGATAAGGAGACCGTTATGAAACAAGCTATATTAGTAGTGGCCTTTGGCTCAACAGTTGATTCCGCTCGTGAACATCAAATTGATGCCGTTGTAAATCGTATTAAAGAGAAATATACAGATTATGAAGTGCGTTTAGCCTTTTCATCTCGTATTATCGTAAAGCGTTTGCGTGATCGTGGCATTGAGATTCCTACAGAACAAGGTGCTTTAGATGCTCTTATTGATGACGGATATACAGATATTTATGTGCAACCATTGCACTTCACTGGTGGTGAAGAGTTTGATAAGTTAAAACATAATATTTTAAATCACGAACGGGCACAAGAACTTAATACATTGCGAGTTGGCAGACCATTGGTATACTATATGGGACAAGAAGAACACCCAAATGATTATCAAATTTTAATCGATACATTTGTGAAACCATTAGCTGTTAGCGACGAAGATGGTCTATTATTTGTCGGTCATGGTGGCTTGGGATCTGGTAACTCTGCGTATGGTTATTTGCAATACCAATTGATTCGCAGTGGCCTTAATCATATTCGTGTAGCCACCTTGGAAAATGCTCCTTATATAGAGGATATAGCTGTGCCTTGGGAATGGCTTGATGGTAAGAAACCTAATAAAATTTATGTACATCCATTGCTTCTCGTACTAGGTGATCATGCGCTTAATGATTTATTTGGCGATGAAGAGGATAGCGTAGTAAATGTATTACGTGAGGCCGGCTATGAAGTAGAGGAAATGCAACATGCATTAGGTGAATATACAGAAATTCAAGATATTTATTGTCAACATATTCAAGATTGTATCGATGATATATATGGTAAACGGAGCAGTCATCGACCAACGATACCTAATATAAAATAAGGTGAGACTTTCACAAACATTTTGAATATATTTAATAAATTAGGTATAATAGTGATGTTAATCATATTGAAATATAGAATAGGAGAATCATCATGAAAGGTAAATTATATGGCATAGGTGTTGGTCCTGGGGACTCTGAATTAATGACTGTGAAAGCTGCGCGTATTGTAGGCGAAGCAGACGTTATCATTACACCTAAAACAGAAAAGAAAGATGGTTCTGTAGCACTTAATATTGCAAAACCATATATTCAAGAACATACTGAAATTGTGCCAGTTGTATTCCCAATGGTACTCGATGATGCTACACAACAAGAAGGTTGGGAAGCGGCTAAGCGCGTTATCGTATCTTATTTAGAGCAAGGTAAAAATGTTGTTTTCTTAACACTTGGCGACCCAATGTTCTATAGTACATATATGTACGTATATCGTTTGATTGAAAATACAGGCTTTGAAATTGAAACAATTCCTGGTATCACTGCATTCTGTGCCATTGGTTCCCATCTTGGCTATCCAATCGTAGAAAAAGAAGAGGTTTTGGCTATCGTTCCAGCCACTGCACCTAAGGAAAAAATTGATGCTGTTATGGCTGTTGCCGATGATGCAGTTATCATGAAGGTGTATAAAAACTTTGATGAAGTGCAAGAAGTATTGTTGAAACACAATATGGCTGATGACGCGGTTATGATTTCTCGCGTTGGCTTGCCTGATGAACAAGTTTTCGTAGGTCTTGATAATATGCCTAAGGACAAGAAATTAAACTATTTGTCTACAATTTTGGCAAAACGTAAAGATCGTTAATTGACTATACCCTGATATCTGAATGCTTTTAGTGAAAGCCGTATAGATAGTATTAATAAGAGGTAATACATATGAATACTGTACCCATTCCACGTGTTGTTATAGCTGGTACCAATTCCGGTGTCGGCAAAACGACTATTGTTGCGGGCCTTCTCGCAGCGTATCGAGCAAGTGGCCATGGGGTGCAATCCTTTAAAGTGGGCCCGGATTATATCGATCCGGGCTTTCATAAAATTGCATCGGGCCGTGAAAGTTATAATTTAGATTCTTGGTTAGTTCCACCGAATACATTGCCAACATTTTTTGCATCCATGGCGGGCGATGCAGATTTGGCCATTATTGAAGGCGTTATGGGACTCTATGATGGTGGCCGAGAGGGTGTGAGCAGTACGGCTCAAATTGCTAAGCAATTAGGTGCTCCTGTTGTGCTCGTTATCGATTGTAAGGCCATGGGTGAAAGTGCAGCAGCCATTGCCATGGGCTTTAGAGATTATGATAAGGATGTGGATTTTAAAGGCGTCATTTTAAATCGTTTAGGTTCCGATAATCATGAACGTATGGTCCGTGAAGGTATGGAAAAAATTGGCGTTCCTGTTATTGGTGCTATACGCCGTGATGATCGCATGCATTCTCCTGAACGTCATCTTGGTTTGACACCGGTTACAGAAGTTGATCCTACAGAGGCTATTGCAACGATTCAGCATGCCGTGGAATCTATGGTAGATTTAGAGGCACTCTATAAGGTAGCGGCCAGTGCAGCACCTATGCCGGCATCGATTGATATAACCAAGGGTGTTACAAAACGAACAAAAATTGGCGTTGCCTATGATGAAGCCTTTTCATTTTACTACCCAGCAAGCCTGTCTGCGCTTGAAGCACAAGGTGCTGAACTAGTTTACTTTAGCCCATTAAAAGATAGTGTTATTCCTGATGTAGATGGCCTCGTATTTGGGGGTGGTTTTCCTGAAATGTTCTTGCAGGCTTTATTCGAAAATACTGCCATGAAGGAGTCAATCCGTAAAGCTAATCAATGTAGTATGCCTATCTATGCTGAATGTGGTGGCCTTATGTACCTTTGTGAACATATTCACGATTTTGATGGTAATGTGTTTGATACAGTTGGTGTCGTGCCTGCCAATTGTGTAATGCAACAAAAACTGCAAAAGGTAGGATATGTAACGGCAACGGCTAAACGCAATACATTACTTGGCAATACAGGAACAGCTTTGCATGGTCATGAATTCCATTTCTCCACCATGGAACCAACCATTGAAGAATTCCCTTGGGCTTTTCACTTAGAAGGGGGCCGCAAACCTCAGTCCTATGATGGCGGGTATGCTACCGATAATGTGTTGGCATCCTATCTACATCTTAACTTTGCTGGTTCTCTTGAAGGGGCTAAGCATTTTGTAGATATGTGTGAAGCCTTTGGCCATACTAAATAAATCTATTATATTAGTATTTAATTGTTATATTAACTATAGATCCAGCCCTACATAGTGTGACATAGATAATAGGAGTATAGAAATGAGCGAACGTGGTTTAATTCTTGTCAATACTGGCAATGGTAAAGGAAAGACAACAGCGGCACTAGGTGTGGTTTTACGTGCTGTAGGACAAGGCTTGAAAGTTTTGATTCTACAATTCATCAAAAGCGGTTATGGTTACGGTGAACTAGAAGGTCTGAAAAAACTTGGTGATGCGGTTACCATCAAATCTATGGGCAAAGGATTTATCTACTACAACCGAGATAAAGTTACTGTAGAAGAACTAGAAAAACACAAAGCAGCAGCCCAAGAAGCGTGGAAAACACTAGTAGAAGAAGTCAACTCCGACAAATGGGATCTCATCGTTATGGACGAAATCAACAATGCCATTAACTATGAACTCATCGATGTTAACTCCGTTGTAGACATGCTTAAACAAAAACCAGAGCGATTACATGTCATTCTAACAGGCCGCTATGCAAAATCAGAAATCATCGACATGGCTGATACAGTGACAGAAATGAACGTAGTAAAACACGCTTACGAAAAAGGCATAAAAGCAGCAAAAGGAATCGAGTTTTAAGAGAAAGAGTGTGCTAGGCTTGGCCGACGCACACTCTTTTTTTGTGATACTTGAAAGTTTTATATAATGTAGCAATAGTAGGCCTCCGGAGGCGACTTTGGCCCTGTCCCGAAGGGACAGACCAGACCGGTGGAGCCACCAGGGGCCTGCTATTGCGGGAATATAGAAAATTTTCGAAAAAGCCCTTGCCTAAACTATATCGAAAATGTATAATATAGTCATAAGCACAAGGTGCTAATATTCTTAGACATTAAGTATGTATATAACTATAACCAGGAGGTTAACTATGGCTGTACATGATTACATTAAATCTGGCGATTTCGCTACTGAAAAACACGTTCCTGTTATCGAAGCTGCTGATAAAGTAAAAGCTGGTGAAGCATTCGACGTAAAATTATCTGTTGGTAAAGACATTGCTCATCCAAACACTGTAGAACATCACATTGAATGGATTAAATTGTACTTCGTAGCTGAAGGTACTCAATTGCCTTACGAAGTTGGTGAATTATCTTTCAACGTACATGGTGACGGTGCAACAGCAAACGAAGGTCCTGTACATGCAGTTTCCGCAGGTACATTGACAGTATCCTTGAATAAATCTGGTAAATTGATTGCTGTATCTTACTGCAACATCCATGGTTTATGGGAATCTGAAAAAGCTATCGTAGTTGAATAATAGATTGTATTTGACTGTAAAAGGCCAGCCTTTGGGCTGGCCTTTTTTGTATGGAGCGTATGACATGTTACGAACATTAACGATTGATTATAAATATAATGTATGTCCGCTATAAAAAGAATTTTGTTCTTTTATAGTGGAAAAATACCTGTATATCCCTTTACAGTGCGGTTTGTTTTGTGGTAAAGTATATGCATGTTATTTTTTAGTACAATGATAAATGAGGGATAATAGTGGCATTAATCGTCAAAAAGTTTGGTGGCAGTTCTGTTGCAACACCTGAAAAAATATTTAATATCGTTGATCGTGTCCTTCATGAAAAGAAAGAGGACGATCGCATTGTAATAGTTGTATCTGCTATGGGGGATACAACAGATGACTTGGTAGCTTTGGCAAAACAAGTAACATCTAAACCATATGGTCGTGAAATGGACCGCTTGTTGTCTACTGGCGAACAAGTGACGATTGCATTGATGGCTATGGCGTTTAATGAACGTGGTCAAAAGGCTGTCTCTTTAACTGGTGATCAAGCAGGTATTACAAGTAGTGATAACTTTAATAAGGGTCGTATTTTAGGTGTGGATCCTAATCGTGTATTCGAAGCATTGGATGCAGGCAATATCGTTGTTGTTGCTGGTTTCCAAGGGATTACAGAATACGGTGATATGGTAACATTGGGCCGTGGTGGTTCCGATACAACGGCTGTTGCGTTAGCAGGTGCTATGAAAGCCGATGTATGTGAAATCTTTACAGATGTAGAAGGTGTATACTCTACTGACCCTCGCGTAGCAAAGGAAGCTTTCAAACTAGAAGAAGTTACGTATGGTGAAATGCTTGAAATGGCACGTTTAGGTGCAGGCGTAATGCAACCGCGTGCTGTTGAAATGGGTTTCCGTTATGGTGTACCAATTCATGTTCGCTCTACATTCAGTAATAATACAGGCACAATTATTCGGGAGGATTATACCGTGGAATCTAATAAACACGTAATTACAGGCGTAGCCGATGATACAAATACCGCAAAAGTAGCTCTTGTGGGCGTTGAAAATAAACCTGGTATTGCAGCAAAAGTATTTAAAGCATTAGCAGAAAAAAATGTTGACGTGGATATGATCGTTCAATCTATTCGTTCTGTAGGTGAACCTAAAACTGACCTTATCTTCACAATTGCTCTTGATGATGTGGTATTGGCACGTGAAGTGTTGAAAGAATTACAACAAACTGTTGATATCGAAGCTGTTAATATTGATGAAAATATGGCAAAAGTATCCATTATTGGTGCTGGTATGTTGGGTCAACCTGGCGTAGCTGCTCAAATGTTTGATATCCTTAGTAAAGAAGGCATCAATATTGAAATTATCAGTACTTCTGAAATCAGTATTTCTTGCTTGGTTGCACAAAACCGCGTAAAAGATGCAGTTCGTGTTATTCATAATGGTCTTTTGTTAAACGAACGAGGCTAAATACATGATGGATAGTCTACGTACATTTATGGACGAAATGCTCGATGATCAAGGGCGTAAGGAAGGTTTTATTAGCGATTTATTAGCGAATTTAAAAACACAACCTATCCCTACATTGGAGCAAGCACAGACAGGCTATACAACAGTGAGCAATTTACATGGTATATTTTATAATTATGATGCGTCAGAGGTGACCATATCTTATAAGGTAGTACCAGATATGTATGCTCCCTATACATTGAGTTTTCGCCAATTTGAGGTTGTTCTCGAAGGTCTTTTGACAAGTCGACGCAATCAAAAGTGGCAAATCAAACAAGATAAATAATAAAATCAGGACACTCCTACAAGGGTGTCCTGATTTATTTTGTTGTTATTATATGCGACATTTATATCTCATTGATAAGAATAAGTTATAGATAATCTTTGTAATTTGATAATAATTCTTGAAAATTCGTGTAAATCTACGTAATGTGGTATAATAAATAGTCAATGATAGATTAAGATTTTACATATATATACATTATAAATAATTTAGAAAGAAGGGTATCTATGGAACTGAATAAAATATATTCTGGTTTTCGCCTTGATCGCATAGAACGCATTGATGAAATCAATGGTACAGCCTATGAAATGAAACATGAAAAATCTGGTGCTCGTCTTATTTATATTGACTCACCAGACACTAATAAAGTATTTAATATTGCCTTTAGAACGACTCCTCAAGATAGTACAGGCGTCGCTCATATCATGGAACACTCCGTACTTTGTGGTTCTCGTAAATTTCCATTAAAAGAGCCATTTGTAGAACTTGTAAAAGGTTCTTTGAATACATTCTTAAATGCTATGACCTATCCGGATAAAACGATGTATCCTGTGGCAAGTAAGAATGACAAAGATTTCCATAATTTGATGGATGTATACCTCGATGCTGTTTTCTATCCACGGGCAGCAAAGGATCCAGAAATTATGATGCAAGAAGGTTGGCATTATGAGCTTGATTCTGTTGATGATGAGTTAACGTATAAGGGTGTTGTATTTAACGAAATGAAAGGGGTTTACTCCTCTCCAGACTCCGTACTAGAACGCGAATTGATGCATTCCTTGTTTCCTGATACAACATATGGTGTTGACTCCGGTGGTAATCCAGATAATATTACGGACTTGACCTATGAAAAATTCAAGAAATTCTATGATGTGTATTATCACCCATCCAACAGCTATATTTTCCTATATGGTACAATGGATATCGGAGAACAATTGCGCTTTATCAACGATGAATATTTGAGCCATTTCGATGTTATTGAAATCGATACTGAGGTGACAGAGCAAGCTCCATTTAAGGATGGTAAAGTGATTACATATCCTTATAGTGTTGGTTCTGATGAAAGTATGGATAATCGTACGTTGCATGCTTTCTCGTATGTATTGCCAGATGTAACACCAGAACAAAGCCTTGCTTTTGAGGTATTAACACATGCTTTGTTAACATCTCCTGCAGCACCTTTAAAACAAGCATTGGTGAAAGCCGGCATTGGTTCTGATGTATCTGGTTACTACCTAGATAGCATCCGTCAACCAATTTGGGTTGTTCAAGCCAGCGGTTCTAACATGGATAAACAAGGCCAATTACAAGAGATTGTTGAATCCACATTGCAACAATTATGTAAGGATGGCATCGATAAGGAACTATTAGAAGCTTCTCTTAATAGCATTGAGTTTACCCTTCGTGAAAGCGATTTTGGGGGCCGTCCAATCGGTTTAGCTTATGTTATCCGCATGATGGATAATTGGCTATACGGCAAGGATCCGATTGAGCTATTGCATTACGAAGAAGCATTAGTTAATATTCGTAAAGGCCTTCAAAGTTCTTACTTTGAGGATTTGATTCGTCATTCCCTATTGGATAATCATCATAAGTCACTCGTATCCTTATATCCTGAACAAGGCTTGCAAGATAAAAAGGATGCAGACGTTAAGGAACAATTGGCAGCTATCAAAGCTTCTATGTCACAAGATGAGTTAGAATCTATCGTAGAACAAACAAAACGCCTTAAACTTCGCCAAGAGACACCGGATAGTGAAGAAGCGTTAGCTACTATTCCACTTTTAGAATTATCTGATTTAAGTCCAGAAGTGGAAGATGTAGAACGTCGTGAAAGTACGATTGGTCATACAAAACTTCATTTTGTGCCTACTTTCACAAAGGGCATCAACTATGTGGCTTACTATTTTAAGCTAGATTGCCTCACTGAGGATGAATTATTCTATGCAGATATCTTAAGTGATATCATCGGTCGCGTAGATACATCCAAACGTTCTTATGAAGATTTGGCAAAATTAATCAATCTAAATCTTGGTGGTTTGAGTGCTGATATTACAGGCATTAGTAAAGCCGGCAAACGGGATGAGTTCATACCTCTCATGGTTGTACGTAGTAAAGCATTGCATGCTAAGTTACCTGAATTGTGCAATATTATCAATGAAGTTATTCACGATGCGCAATACACCGATGTAACGCGTTTAACAGAGCTTGTACAAGAAGGCAAAGCAATTTGGGATAATGAGGCGTTCCGTAGAGGAAATACCATTGTTAGTCAACGTGTAATGGCTAAGGTATCAAAGGTTGGCAAATTCCGTGATGATGGTAATTTAGGTTATTATCAAAAAATTAGTGAATTAGCTATTAATCCAGCTGCATTACCATTATTACCAGAAAAATTAGCTGATGTGGCTCGCAAGATTTTCCGTTCTAACAATGTAGAAATTTTATTCGTTGGTGAAGAGCAAGAACTAGCACCATTTACAGAGTTAATGAAGCCATTGCTCAATACATGGAATGCAGAGGTATTGCCAAATAATGTATTGACCTTAGAACATACAACGAGCAATGAAGGCATTGTCACTGCGGGCAAGGTTCAATATGTGGCACAAGGTGGTAATTTTATTGATCATGGATATACCCATGTTGGTGCTATGAGCGTATTAGAAACGATCTTGCGTTATGAATACTTGTGGATTCGTATCCGTGTACAAGGTGGGGCTTATGGCGCCTTTGCTAACTTCTATGACGATGGCAATATGATTTTCTGTAGTTATCGAGATCCAAATCTTGTGGAAACACTTAATGTGTACAAAGGGTTGCCTGAATACTTACGCAATTTTACATTAACAGATCGAGAAATGCGTAAATATATTATCGGGACTATGAGTGGACTTGATTTACCGATGACACCTGCATTGCGTGGCCCTCGTGCCATGGGCTTATACTTTAGTGGTGCCAATATTGAAGATAAGGTGGCATTTAGAAAACAAGTTATCGCTTGTAAGCCAGAAGACATCGTAGCTCTTGCAGATGTAGTAGAACCTGTGTTAAAGGATAATCATATTTGCTCCATGGGGAACGAACAAAAAATCAAAGACAGCGGTGTCTTTGATAGCATTGTATCCCTTGGATAATGCATAGTTTGTAAACTGAGTACATCCTCACCATGTGTTAATATAATAATGTATTAATATAATAGTATATTATTAGAGTGCTATATAAGGAGATACTATTTATGAAAGGACGATTCGCACCTAGCCCAACGGGGTATATCCACCTAGGGAATGTGTGGATCGCCCTTTTGTCGTATATATCGACCCGTAACCAGTATGGTACCTATGTGGTACGCATGGAAGATATCGATTTACAGCGCTCTAAGCGTTCTTTTGGAGAAGCTCTGTTAGATGATTTAGAATGGCTTGGCTTTGAATGGGATGAGGGTCCGCGTGTGGGTGGACCGGAATCTTCGTATTGGCAAAGTGAACGGTTGCCAATGTATGATGAGGTATTACAACGATTAGAGGATGCAGGTCTAATTTATCCATGTTTTTGTAATCGTACTCGCTTACAATCCATTGCTTCTGCACCTCATCATGGAGAAGTAGTTCATCATTATGATGGACATTGTCGCAGTTTAGATAGTACTACGGTGAGGTTGAAGCGATTAGAAAAAAATCCATCAATGCGTATTAAGGTGACTAATTCCACTATGGATTTTAACGATATATATCAAGGGCCACAGCATTTTGTATTGTGCCAAGGTGTTGATGATTTTGTATTGCGTCGTGGAGATGGCATGTATGCCTATAATTTGGCGGTCGTACTAGATGATATAGCAATGGGGATTACTGAAATCATTCGGGGGCACGATTTACTGGAAACTACGGCTCAACAAATGTACTTATATCGCATATTGAATGCGGATGCGCCTTCTTATGGTCATGCACCGCTACTTATGGATAACGATGGACATAGGCTTTCAAAACGGCAGAAAAGTATAACAGTAAAAGAATTGAGAGAGCTGGGATGGTCAGCACAACGTATTTTAGGTGAATTAGCCATATTAGCAGGATTTATTCCTAAATGTGATGCACCAAGTATCTCTTTAGAATCATTATTAGCATATACAGCTCGAACAGAAGAGTTATGTTGTGAACATATTGTTTTAAAAAAATCGATGTAATATATTGACAGTTTTCGATATTAATATATAATAGTATATAAGAGGTGGTAAGAATGACTATTAAAGATGCGTTAGCTGAAAAAGTTTGGGCTGTAATAGGTGCCACTCATAAAACCGATAAGTTTGGATATAAGATTTATAAGTGCTTAAAAGAGCATGGATATGAAGTCTATCCGGTTAATCCAAATGTAACGAGTATCGATGGCGATACTTGTTATCCGAGTCTATCTGCGTTGCCAGTTGTTCCTGGTGTTGTTGATTTTGTAGTGCCAGAAACAGCTGGGCTTGCAGCAATTGATGAATGTAAACAATTGGGGATTAAGACAATCTGGTTACAACCCGGTGCGGATAAACCAGCAGTCTTAGCTAAGGCTAAAGAGGTAGGTTTGGATTACATTCAAGATTGTGTATTAGTTCAATTGCCTTAGGAGGAAATAATGAGCGAATTAAAAGAGTTAAAAACAGCAGAATATCAAGATCTTCTTAATCAAGGTGGCGTAACAGTTATTGATTTCTGGGCACCATGGTGCGGTTATTGTGTACGCATGATGCCGGTTATCGAAGAAATCGCTGGTGAATTAGCAGGCAAAGCAAATTTTGTGAAAGTAAACGCTGATGAAGAACCAAGCTTGGCTCGTGATTTACAAGTAGAAGTATTGCCTACATTTGTAATTTTGAAAGATGGCGAAGTAGTAGATCGTAAAATTGGCTTCTTGCCAAAAGGTGATTTACAAGGTGCTATCGAATCTAAATTCTAATTAGATTAATAAACGGTAAAATATATAAGGCCTATTAATGTATACATATACATTGATAGGCCTTTTTTATCTGTGTAAATAAAAACACAAGCAAAACTATAAATTAAGCATAAAACTTAAAATAAAAAATAAATTAAATTAAAAAAGTACTTGAAAAAGTATTAGCTGCTAATCCTCAAGTAGCTAAAAAGACAACTAAATAATGTACCTCCCAAATGGTAGGCACTGAATACCTGTCTATCTAAGGTATGTATAACCGTGTAGTACACTCGTGCTACGCGGTTTTCTTTTGGCTTGATCTTGAATTTTTAATTTTGTGGTGATTATGTATAGCTGGTGGTGAATGGTGGTACACATATGGTGAATATTATAAAAATAACCATATATAAGCGAACATATATTTGTGAAAGATAGAGATAAACGATGAAAAATAACGAAAGATGAAGGAAAATTCATAATTTCACCAATTTTTATGTTTTATTTATTGTAACGAGTGGGGGATTGTGGTAAAATTTACCATATAGTGGTGAATGAGGATTGTAAGGCGGTGATGTTAGATGTTCATGGGTGAATATAATCACACTATAGATGCAAAAGGGCGGTTGATTATACCTGCCAAAATACGTGAACAACTAGGTGATCACTGTGTACTTTCGAAAGGCCTCGATAACTGCATCGCTATATATACTGCCGAAAGTTGGGAGCAACTTTCAAAAACATTACAATCATTACCATCTAATAAAGCAAATGCGCGTGCTATCAAACGGTTTTACTTTGGTAGTGCTGCAGAACTTGAATTTGATAAACAAGGCCGAATTTTGGTGCCAAGCGCCCTTCGTGAGCATGCTGAGCTACAAAAGGATGCGGTTATTATTGGTACTGGTGATAAGGTTGAGATTTGGAGCCGCGAACGCTTTGATGCATATGATGCGGAAGTGGCTGACAGTGTAGAGTCCTTGGCTGAAGGATTAGAAGGCATTGTGTTGTAGGAGGCTATCGTGGAATTTAATCATGTCAGTGTGCTGTTGAATGAAACGGTGGATTCTGTTGTTACCAATCCTGATGGTATCTATGTTGACTGTACCTTAGGTGGCGCTGGTCACGCTCATGCCGTAGGTGAACGATTGAGCTCACAAGGCATGATTATCGGTTTAGATCAAGATGAAGATGCCTTAGCGGTAGCGAGACAACGCTTGTCTGATTTAACTTGTCAGGTTATGACGATACCTACAAATTTTTCAGATTTAAAACATGCTTTAGAAGAGCAAGGTATTTATGAAGTTGATGGATTTATATTCGATTTAGGTGTTTCTAGTTATCAGTTGGATACACCGGAACGTGGTTTTTCGTATATGAATGATGGACCTCTTGATATGCGTATGGATAAAGAGGCACCTATTACTGCGGAAATCGTCGTGAATGAATATGAATCTGATAAATTATTACAGATTATCCGTGATTACGGTGAAGAACGCTGGGCTAAACGTATTGTTGAATTTATCGTGGCAGCCCGTAATGAAAAGAGAATTACCACTACTGGCGAATTGGTGTCAATTATAAAAAAAGCTATACCAACAAAAGCAAGACAGGATGGCCCACATCCTGCCAAACGTACATTTCAGGCGATACGCATTGAAGTGAATCGCGAACTTGCTATTTTGCATGATAGTTTTGTGGATGCAGTGAGTATGTTGAAGCCAAAGGGGAGAATTGGTGTTATTACATTTCATTCCTTAGAGGATCGCATCACAAAACAAACATTTAAAGAACTAAGTACAGCTTGTATTTGTCCGCCAGAATTACCAGTTTGTGTATGTCATCATAAGGCTGTTCTTAAGGCTAAAAATAAGGCCATTGAGCCTAGTGCAGGGGAAGTAGAAATGAATCCTCGTTCTAGAAGTGCAAAACTTAGAGTAGGGATTAAATTGTAGTATTGGAAGGGGTTATTTTAATGTTAGCGAGAAAGGCTGTTGTGGGCCACGTTAAACGTGATGTGTTGCTAGGTGTACAAGCGAGAAAAGCGAGAGCTAGTGTTGTTTTTGATATTAGTCCATTGATGAAACAAATCATTCAAGGTATAGCAATCCTTGTTGGTTTTTTGATGATCATGATGGCTATGAACGCATATACTACAAAATTAGGTTATGAAGTAGTTAAAACACAACAAACTGTAGTACAATTAGCAAAGGACAATGATACCCTTGATGTAGAGGTGGCATCCTTGAAATCTCCAGTGCGCATTCAAAAAATTGCGGAAGAACAATTGGGGATGGTTTTGCCTGATTCCTTTGTGTATAGCACTAAAAGTACGACTTCAGAACGCAATGTACAAACGAAACAGCAAATTATAGATTAGCAGGCAAAAGCAGCTCTTATGGGCTGCTTTAATTTGCGTATATAGAGGAGAATGTAGTATGAAAACTTTAAAAGATATTATAAGTACACTAGATGTACAACAAGTACAAGGTAATCAAAATGTATCTATCCAAGATATAACAGCTGATTCCAGAGCAGTAAAACCTAATAGTTTGTTCATTGCTCTTGATGGGGCCACAGTTGATGGTCACAATTACATCGACAAAGCGGTTGATGCTGGTGCTGTTGCCGTTATCGTATCGAAACCGGTTACTGTGCCTGCTGATGTGTGTGTTATCACTGTTGATGATACACGTCAAGCTATGATGGTGTGTGTTCCATATTTCTTTGATTACCCAGCTAATCGCATGCGTATGGTCGGTGTTACAGGCACAAATGGTAAGACAACTACGACACATATGATTCGTCATATTCTTAAAGCACAAGGCTTTAAGGTAGGCGTAATTGGTACGGTCCATATTATGATTGGTGATACAAGTTATCCAATTCATAATACGACACCAGATGTTGTTGATTTACAGCATATTTTGCATCAAATGGTTCAAGAAAATGTGGAATACTGTGTAATGGAAGTATCTTCTCATGCATTGGCACTCGGCCGTGTTAGCGGTGTTGAATTTGATACGGCCGTATTTACGAATTTGACGCAAGATCATTTGGATTTCCATAAAACATTTGAAAATTACTTGGCCGCTAAATGTAAGTTGTTTGAACAAGTTAGTGCGCCTAATCAAGTAAAAGATAATAAAGGTGCTGTTATTAATATCGATGATTCTTATGGTTATCGTGTTATGGAAAAAACTACGGCTCCAACGATTACGTATAGTACATTAGGCAAGGGCACATTGAATGCATCAGATGTTCATATGTCTACTAAGAATAGCCAGTATACTGTGAATTATAAGGGTGAAAGCTACCCTGTATCGATGAATACAACAGGACTATTTAATGTGTATAATACATTGGCTGCTATTGGAGCTTGTTTACAAGAAGGTATCTCCATGGAAGCGATTGATACGGCATTAAAAACCTTTAGTTCTGTTCCTGGACGCTTTGAATTGATCGAAGAAGGGCAAGATTTCGCCGTTGTTGTTGACTATGCTCATACACCGGATGGGTTGCAAAATATTTTAGAAACTGCAAAGGCAATTAAAGAGAATCGTATCATCATCGTATTTGGCTGCGGTGGCGACCGCGATGCTACAAAACGTCCAATTATGGGCCGTATTGCAGCAGAATACGGTGATAAGATTTATGTAACATCAGATAATCCGCGTACCGAAGATCCTGTACAAATTGTTAAGGATGTTGAAGTAGGGGTAAAAGAAGCGCTTCGTGAGGGCACTTCTTATGAAGTAATTGTCGATCGTAGAGAGGCGATTAATCATGCAATTCATGATGCAAAAGCAGGTGATATCGTTATTATCGCTGGTAAGGGTCATGAAAATTATCAAATATTAAAAAATGAAACAATTCATTTTGATGACCGAGAAGAGGCTCGAAAAGCTCTTAAGGAGATCTAATATGGCAGAATTTACATTACAAGAAATAATTGATGCTACTAGTGGCACATGTAAGGGCGATGTAAGTTTACAATTTAAAGATGTATCTACAGATACGCGTACGATTGAGGCGGGATATGTATTTGTAGCCTTGCGAGGCGATACATTTGATGGTCATAATTTTATTAATACGGCCATTGAAAAAGGGGCAACAGCAGCAATCGTTGAAAAGGGACGCGGTGTAGACGGTATTATTTGTGTTGAAGTGGAAAACACGCTAAAGGCATACCAAGACTTGGCGAACTTTCACAGACGACGCTTTCAAATTCCTGTAGTAGCCATTACTGGCTCATCAGGTAAGACGACGACAAAAGAAATGGTAGCTGCTGTTCTTAGTACTGAGTTTAATGTATTAAAAACAGAAAAGAATTTTAATAATGAAATTGGTTTACCAAAAACATTGTTGCAACTTTCACCAGAACACGAAGCCTGTGTTGTAGAAATGGGGATGCGTGGATTAGGTCAAATTGAAGAATTAGCCCTTATTGCAGAACCGACAATTGGCATAATTACAAATGTAGGAACTAGCCATATTGAATTGTTGGGCTCTCAAGAAGCCATTGCTGAGGCAAAGGGTGAATTGATTAGATGTTTAGGCCCCGATAGTGTGGCCATTCTAAATGAAGATGATCATTTCGTAAAGGCCATGAGTTCCATTGCAAAAGGAAAAACTGTTACTTACGGTATTCATAGCAATGCTACAGTAATTGGTAGTCATTTACGCTATAAAAAGGATGGCATTAAGTTTACCTGCAAATGCTATGATGAAGTATTTGACGTATTTTTGCCTATGATTGGTGAACACAATGTGTATGATGCATTGGCTGCTATCGCTGCAGGCCGTGTATTAGGCGTTAAATCTAGTAAGATAAAAAAAGGTCTTAGCGAGTTTACGGGCACACCTATGCGTCAAGAAATTGTAGCATTCGAAGACATTGTTATTCTCAATGATGCCTATAACGCAAATCCATCTTCTATGAGTGAATCTATTAAAGCATTAGGTCAATTAGAAGGTAAACGTAAGATTGCTATGCTCGGCGATATGCTTGAATTAGGTGATTTTACGGAGGAAGGTCACCGCCAAGTAGGTAGATTGTTGGCCGAAGAAGGGTATAGCGTTGTATTTACCTTTGGTGAGGCGGCAAATTTTATTGCTAAAGAAGCAAAATTAGCAGGTCTTGAGGTACATCGTTGTAATAGCCATCTCGAAATGGCAAATGCCTACAATGATATTCGTGAAAAAGGCGATGTTATTTTAGTAAAAGGTTCCAGAGGTCTTCGGATGGAACGTGTTGTAGAGGAATTAAAAGAACGTGAATAGAGGTTATAACGGCTAGATTCATCTAGCCGTATTGGCCGTTATTAGAGAATAGGGGAGTAATATGATTTACCACATTCTATTAGCATTTGTAGTGACATTTATAATTACATTAGTATTGGGCAAAATTGGTATTCCCATGCTTAAATCATTGCATGCTCAACAAAGTATACGTGAGGAAGGTCCTGAAAGCCATCAAGCTAAGGCTGGTACACCGACTATGGGTGGTGCATTTATGATGGTAGCTCTTACAATCGGTGTGGCTATTTTTGCACCATGGAATGTGGCTACAGGTATGTTGTTATTCCTCACCCTTGGTCATTGTTTACTCGGGTTCTTTGATGACTTTGTAAAAGCTGTGAAAAAACGTAATCTTGGCTTAACTGCAAAACAAAAATTATTAGGTCAATTTATTTTAGCTGCTATATTCTGTTACTTTATTACTGAAATTATGGTCATTCCTACAACATTATGGATTCCTGTTGTAGATGCACATATTCAATTGGGATTTGCCTATTATATTTTGGCTTTCTTGATCATTGTAGGTGCTACGAATGCGGTCAATCTTACAGATGGTCTCGATGGTTTAGCATCCGGTACATCTGCTGTAGCAGCGATTGCATTTTCTGTAATCGGTTTGATGATATACTCCACTGAAAGTTCTGTGGCTGCTGAAAGCGTAGCCTTTTTTGGGTCCATTGTAACAGCCGTATGTTTAGGATTCTTGGTATTTAATATTAATCCAGCTAAGGTATTTATGGGCGATACAGGCTCCTTGGCTCTTGGCGGCGCCTTTGCAGGCATGGCTATTTTAACTAAAACAGAATTATTACTCGTAGTGATTGGCGGTATTTTCGTAATGGAAGCCTTGTCTGTTATCATTCAAGTCATTTCCTTTAAAACACGAGGCGTACGCGTATTTAAGATGAGTCCAATTCATCATCATTTTGAGTTATCTGGTTGGTCTGAACAAACTGTAGTTAATCGCTTCTGGTTCGGTGGTGCTGTTCTAGCCATTTTAGGGGTTATACTTGCAACTGTAACAATTTGATATAAGAAACGTATCTTTGCAAATTGATAGTTAAGTACGTGAAAATACTTAACTTGAAGGGCATTTAATGGTATTCTTATAAGATGAGATAAAAATTTTTCGTGCTTAGTGATTTAGGTGATATAAATGGATTATGGAGAGAAAAATATTCTTGTTCTTGGTGCTGGTTCTAGTGGAATTGGTGCCGCATGGGTATTGGCACAGTTACATGCAAATGTAGTTTTAAATGATTATAAACCAGTAGACTTTGAACCATCTACGCGTAAACGACTGGAAGAAGCTGGTGTAACTATCATTACAGGGCGACAAGATAATAACTTACTTGATGGTGTAGATTGTATTATCATTTCTCCGGGCATTGCCTTAACCATTCCAATCGTACAAGAGGCTTTGCATCGTAAGATTGATGTAGTAAGTGAAGTAGAGCTTGCTTATGATGTTTGCAAATCTCCTATTTTAGGTATTACTGGCACAAATGGTAAAACTACTACAACCACCCTATTAACGAAAGTTATGGAATCTACTGGCCTTCCTGTCAAGGTGGGCGGAAATATTGGTGACTCTCTAAGTGAAGCCGCGTATCATATGCCAGAAGGTGGTTATCTAGTAGCTGAACTCTCTAGCTATCAATTAGAAACGATTAAATCCTTTTGCCCATTAGGCGCTATTGTATTAAATGTAACGCCTGATCATTTAGCACGTCATAAGACGATGGAAAACTATGCAGCTGCGAAGGCTCGTATTTTTATGAATCAAAATCCTGAGAATTTTGTTGTCCTCAATGATGATGATCCTATTGTTCGGGCTATGAAAAAAGATGCACATAGTAAGGTTCTCAGCATTAGCCAACATCATAAGGTTGATAGCGGTGCGTATTTTGAAGGGAATACATGCTATGCCGTATTAGATGGTAAAGCTACTCCGGTTATTGATACAGAACATATCCACATTAAGGGCTCTCACAATATTGAAAATATATTGGCTGTAATTGCCTTAACATATGCTTTAGGTGTAAAGGTAGAGCATATTAAACGTACCATTGAACAGTTTCATGGTGTAGAACACAGATTGGAACGGGTTACAACATTCCATGATGTTACATTTTATAATGATTCTAAGGCTACTAATACAGACTCTGTAGTAAAAGCTTTAGATGCCTTTGATAAACCAGTAATTTTATTGGCTGGTGGTCATGATAAGATGACGCCTTTAGAAGACTTTATGAATATTGTGAAATCACATACTAAAGAGGTCATTTTTATGGGGGAAGCAGCAGATCGATTTGAATCCGTTGCCGTAAAAATGGGGGTTCAACATATTCATCGTGCACAGTCTATGAAAGAGGCTGTTGCATTGAGTTATCAATTAGCAAAAGCTGGAGATATTGTATTACTTTCACCAGCATGTTCCAGCTTTGATTGGTATAGTTGCTTTGAAGAACGGGGCGAAGATTTTAAAAACTGTGTTAGAGAATTAGAGGAAAGGGGCTAAGGGCGTGAAACGAATCATCATTTCTGGCGGCGGCACGGGTGGTCATATTTACCCAGCCATTACGATATATAAGGAAATTATGAAACAGCAACCTGATACTAAGGTCCTCTATGTAGGAACAGAACATGGTTTAGAAGCCGATTTAGTACCGAAGGAGAACATCGATTTTGTTACATTACCTGTACAAGGCCTGCAACGAAAACTTTCATTAGGTACATTGGTAACGATGGGGAAAACAGCATTTTCTCTTATAAAGGCCAATTCAATTATTTCTGACTTTAAACCAGATGTTGTTATTGGTACTGGCGGTTATGTATGTGGTCCTATTTTAATGGCTGCAGCACTACGTAATATTCCTACATTAATTCAAGAGCAAAATGTCATTGCTGGTATTACGAACAAAATTTTGAGTCGTTTTGTTGATATAGTCGCAGTTGGCTATAATGAAGCTGCAAAATCCTTTGGTAAGGCAAAACGTGTCGTATATACGGGTAATCCAGTGCGCCCTGATGTACTTGTAGATTCTCGTGCAGAAGGTCGCCAGTTTTTTGGACTGTCTGATGATATTTTTACAGTTCTCATCGCTGGTGGTTCTCGTGGGGCACGTACGATTAATACGGCCATGATAGATGTACATAAACATTTTCAAGGTAAATCCGGCATTAAGTTGATACACATTACAGGGAATGGGGAATATAACACTGTATTAGAGCAACTAGGTATTGACGATGGTACTGGTTTGGGAGCATCATCGTTGATTTTGCCATATTTACATGATATGCCAAAGGCGCTGGCCGCGACGGATTTGGCTGTATTTAGAGCTGGTGCTATTGGACTGGCTGAATTAGCAGTACGTGGTATTCCATCTATATTGGTGCCATATCCTTATGCTGCAGAAGATCATCAAACGTATAATGCGCGCATTTTCGTACAAGAAGGAGCTGCGCATATGATTGTAGATAAGGTTTTGACGAGCCATGATTTAATTGGTGAAATCGAAATGTTTATGGCAAATCGTGAATTGTTGGCTCAAATGGGGGCTAGTGCGTTGCGTTTAGGAAAACCGAATGCAGCTCATGATATTGCTGAATTAGCGTTATCTATTGCGAAATAGTTAAGGAGAGTAATTATGTTAGAAGGTATCCATAAGATTCATCTCATCGGTATAGGTGGATCTGGTATGCGCGCTATTGCGAATATTTTAATTCAAAAAGGATATGAAGTATCTGGTTCTGATGTTAAAGAATCTGATGTAATTGAACGTTTTAGACAAATGGGGGCTACCGTTCATATCGGTCATAATGCTGATTATGTACAAGGTGTAGATGCTGTAGTTCGATCCACAGCTATTCGTGAAGATAATCCGGAAATTGTAGCAGCAAAGGAACAAGGTATCACTATTTTACATCGTTCTGACATTGTAAAAGCCGTATTGGATGTTACGAATGGTATTGCCGTAGCCGGTGCTCATGGTAAAACATCTACTACATCAATGATTGGTCAAATTCTCGTAGAAGGACAAATGGAACCAACTGTTATTATCGGTGGCGAAGTTGATTACCTAAAGGGGAGTAGTTGCTTAGGTAAGGGTGAATACTCTGTTGTTGAAGCCGATGAAAGTGATGGTTCATTCTTAAAATTAAGACCTAAGACGATTGTTATTACGAATATCGAAGATGATCATATGGATCATTATAAGACGATGGAAAATCTATTGAATGCATTTTGTCAATTCGTTGAAACATTACCTGTTGATGGTAAAGCAGTTGTTTGCGGCGACAATGATAACATTCGTTATGTTATGAGCAAAGTGGAACGTCAATTTATCACATATGGTTTAGAAGACTCTAATGATTATGTAGCAAAAAATATCCACTATGAAGATAGTTCTTTAGTCTACGATGTAGTTCGTAAAGGTGAAACATTGGGCCGTGTGTCCTTACGTGTACCAGGTAATCATAATGTGTTAAATTCTTTAGCATCTTTTATTGTGACCCACGAATGTTGTCACGTTCCGGTGGCATCCATTGTGAAAGCATTAGGTAAATTTATTGGTGCTAAACGTCGTTTTGAAACAAAGGGACATGTAGCTGGTGTATGGGTAGTCGATGATTATGCTCATCATCCAACAGAAATTAAAGCAACTCTAAAAGCCGCTAAGGAATTAGAAAAACACCGTGTTATCTGTGTGTTCCAGCCTCATCGTTATTCTCGTACATCCTTATTGAAAGACGAGTTTGCTACGGCTTTCACCAGTGCAGACGAAATTTATATGACAGATATATACAGCTCTGGAGAAGATCCAATTAGCGGCATTGATGGTCATACAATTCCCAATATTATTAGTGAAGTAACGCATCAACATGTAAATTATGTGGAAGATGTAAATGATTTGCCAGCGGTCCTTGCGAAGGTGGTACGACCAAATGATTTGGTTATTACTATGGGGGCAGGTTCGATTAATCAATATGGTCCAAAGTTATTAGCGTTATTGGAAGAAGGTTTACAATGAAAGATAAACATATCATCGTATTAATGGGTGGTCCATCTGCTGAGGCTGAAGTATCTCGTAGAACTGGCGCAGCCATCGCAGAGGCTTTGATTAGCAAGGGGTATCACGTTTCCACATTAGAACTAAATCCTCGTACTGTATTACAAGACATTGAAAACCTTAAGGGCGATGTTGTATTTAATGCGATTCACGGACGTTATGGTGAAGATGGTGCACTACAAGGCGTTTTAGAAATGGCAGAAATTCCATATACAGGTTCTGGCATTATGGCACATTCCGTAGGGATGAATAAAAAAGTAAGTAAAGATGTGTTCAAAGGCGCTCACATTCCTACGGCTGAATCTATTTCTTACAATGGCAATCTACAGTCGAAAGAAGATATCATTAAAGATATTGAATCTAAATTCTCCTTGCCGGTTGTATTGAAACCAGCAACACAAGGTTCAAGTATCGGCGTTACAATTGTAAAAGAACAAGAACAATTGGCTAAGGCCGTTATAGATGCGCTTACATATGACCCAATTCTTGTGGTGGAACAATTTTTGAATGGTCGTGAATTTACTGTTTCTGTATTGGATGGTAAGGCATTGGCTGTCATCGAAATTAGACCTCATTCTGGTGAATATGATTACGCTAGTAAATATACAGCAGGTGCTACTGATTATTTAGTGCCGGCTCCAATCAGTGCAGATATGACAAAAGAAATGCAAGCTATTGGTGAACTTGTATATCGTGAAGTTCAAGCAAGTGGCGTTATTCGCGTAGATGTCATGACTGATGATAAAGACAATATATATGTATTAGAATATAATTCTGTGCCGGGGATGACGGCTACTTCGTTGGTGCCAAAAGCAGCTAAAGAAGTAGGTTTGGACTTTCCTGAATTATGTGAAAAAATCTTATTAACAGCAGGTTATGGGAAATTTTAAATGATGTAGTATGTAAGGAGAGTAGCTATGGATGATTTTAAGCAACATCCACCCAACTCAAATCAGATAGATACGGAGCATCATAGACCTGATTTTCTTTGCCCTGAGACTGAGCCAATCCACAAGGATGATGGAGATTCAATACATAACAGTGAGCGTGAATTAGCTCGTAAACGTAAACAAGAGAAAGCGGAGGTTAGAAAGAAGTTTCTAAAAATAGGTGGTGTTGTAGCCATAGTGTTATTAGGCTTATTTAATCTACCTATTCCGCTTGGTTCTATTAAAGTTATTGGGTCTGATAAGGTTACTGTACAGGATGTAGAGGTTGCTGGTGATATTGGGGAACCAGTCAATGTACTTCGTATCAATAGAGAGACCTTGCGACACCGATTATCAAAGGATCTTCGTATTGAAGATGCGCAAATTAGTTACGAATTGCCATTAACAATGGTGGTCCGTGTAGTCGAACGTAAGGCTATAGCTGTAATACCAGCTCAATTTGGGTATCTAACTTTGGATAAGAATGGGCAAGTGATTGCGTCGGATAGTGTAATTGAAGACACTACGGTGCCTATGATTTCTGGTGTTAAGGGTGGTAATATACTGCTAGGTGATGTGGTTACCGATAAGCCGATTGTACAGGCTCTTGATTATCTGCGTGCTTTAGATGATGATACATTTAAGCAAATTGCAGAAATCAATATTGGTGATCCTAATAATATGATGGCGTATACCGTATCAGGTATACAGATTCGACTAGGTGATGGCGAAGATTTGAAAAGCAAAGCCGATTTAACAGCGTCTATGCTAAAAGATTTACCTAAGAGTCAAGGTAATGTTCAATATATAGATGTTAATCCGTCATCTCCTTTCATTAAGACCGATAAGGTAACGGTGCAACCAAAATCTAATAAATCTAAGTCAGACACTAGCCAATCTGAGAAAAAAGATACATCAAAACAAAGTGCTAATGTATCAAAATCAAAACAAGATTAGTAATAAGCACAAAAAGGGTGGATGCTGTTGTGAAACACGAACGATGGGCTATTGGTCTTGTCAGCTTTGTATTGGGATTCATGGTTATTACTCAGTACAAGATGACACAAGATAATATTCAAGAGAATATACGGTTACAACGAACTGGTGATTTGGTGGCTCAGTTAAAGGATGCAGAACATGAAAAGGATGCTTTACTAAAGCAAATTGAGCAATTAAAAGCCAGTGGTTCCGGTTCTAGTGCAGATGAAATATTACTTCGCAAAGCTGCATTGACTAATGTCAAAGGACCTGGGGTGACCGTTTTGATAGAGGATAGTGCTAAACCCATTCAAAAGGACGAAAATCCTAACTTATATGTAATTCATGATGAAGATATTCTACGTATAGTCAATGAATTACGAGCTGGTGGTGCTGAAGCATTGGCGATAAATGATCAACGTTTGATTGGTACGTCTGAAATCCGTTGTTCAGGGCCTACAATTACTGTAAATGGTAAGGTGTATGGAGCGCCATTTACAGTTAAGGCCATAGGGGATCCTAAAACATTGAATTCAGCCCTTACTATGCGTGGGGGTATTGTAGATTCTCTAAAACATTGGGGAATTAAGGTAACCATAAAAGAAGAACCATCCATTGCTATTCCAGCATTTACAGGTTCTTATAGAGAAGAGCATTTACAATCAAATGAGTTAGGAGGTAAAGAATGAATATTTATATCTTTGCTATCATTGGACTCATAGTTGGTGTTGTTGTAGGATGGTTTACACCATTACATATTCCAGCAAGCTATGCTAATTATACTTCTGTAGCAGTATTAGCTGCATTAGATGCGGTATTTGGTGGTAGTCGTGCCGCATTAGAGAGAATATTTGATTTAAGTAATTTTATCAGTGGATTCTTCTCCAATGTAATACTTGCTGTTGTATTAGTATATGTTGGTGATTTAATTGGGATTAATTTATACTACGTTGCCTTGATTGGTTTTGGGCTACGGGTATTTATTAATTTAGCTGCTATTCGAAAGAACATTATGACTAAACGTTTCTAATTATCAAGATTAGATTATAGTTGTAGTGGAAAGTTTTTAAATTTTAGTGTAAAATAAATGTAATTGTTATAATTAACTCAGTATATAAATAGACGCATTCGCATTTATATTGACAAAAATAGATAACGATAAGAGGAGGAAGTTCAATGTCTGATTTTGCAAATATTAAAGTTATCGGTGTCGGTGGTGGCGGTAATAACGCTGTTAACCGCATGGTTGAAAGTGAACTTAAAGGGGTTCAATTCTTATCCGTTAACACTGAAAGCCAAGTACTTGAATTGTCTAAGGCTGATGTAACTATTCAAATCGGTGAAAAAGTTACTAAAGGTCTTGGTGCTGGTGCTAACCCACAAATTGGTGAAGCAGCTGCTCAAGAAAGTCGCGAAGATATCATCAAAGCTCTTGAAGGTGCTGATATGGTATTCGTAACTGCTGGTATGGGTGGTGGTACTGGTACTGGTGCTGCTCCTGTAGTTGCTGAATGCGCTAAAGAAGTAGGCGCATTGACTGTAGGCGTTGTAACAAAACCTTTTGCATTTGAAGGTAAACGTCGCCGTGCTGCAGCAGAAAAAGGCATTGAATTCTTGACTCAAAAAGTTGATACAATTATCGTTATTCCTAATGACAAATTGTTACAAGTTGTAGATAAAAAATGCTCCTTGTCTGATGCATTTGGTAAAGCTGATGATGTTCTTCGCCAAGGTATCAAAGGTATTTCCGATTTGATTCAAATCCCTGGTTTAATCAATCTTGACTTTGCAGACGTTAAAACTATTATGACTGAACAAGGCGAAGCTTTGATGGGTATTGGTTTGGCTACTGGTGAAAACCGCGCTGCAGACGCTGCTAAGATGGCTATCAACAGCCCATTATTGGAAACTTCCATCGATGGTGCTAAGGGCATCTTGCTCAACATTTCCGGTAGTGCAAACTTGAGCTTATTCGAAATTAACGAAGCAGCTGAAATTATTTCTGATGCAGCAGATCCTGATGCAAATATTATCTTCGGTTCTGTTATTGATGAAAGCTTGGGGGATAGCGTTCAAGTTACAGTTGTTGCAACTGGCTTTAACTCCAGCACTAAGAGTGTTCCAGAATTTGGTAAAACAACAACTGCTGCACGTCCAGCAACAAGCACATCTGCTCCTACAAGCAGCATCCCTGATATCCCTGTATTCATGAAACGCTAATATTTAATATATATACTTACAATATTAGAATAAAAGTAACTTATTAAGACACATATCTATGTGTGTATAGGAGGTACAAATGAAAAAATTAGTATTATTATCTTTAGCTGCAACAGTGATTACTGGCAGTGCATTCGCTGCATCCGTGCCTGTAACTAAAATCAGTGATAATTCCACAAAAATTCAAGCTGATTATGCGTTCAATCAACGCGTATCTAATAGCGGTGGCACTAACAATGATGGCTTTGGTGTATCTTTAGAACATGATTTAAGCAATAAATCTGCTCTTCAATACTCTTATAACAAAGTAAATGCTAAAAATGGCGATATTAAAGATCACCAATTGGCTTATGTTTACAAAGTACATCCTAATGTAAATATTTACGGTGCTGGTACAGCTATCCGTACACATGACACTGATTTAGGTGTTCAAGCTGGTGTAATTGGTCACGTGCCTTTGACTGACAAAGTTAACGGCTTTGCTAAAGCTGGTTGGGGCAACGATATTAAACAATCCTATCAAGTAGGTGCTCAATATGAAGTTAAACCTAACATTGATTTGAATGTTTATTATGGTTATGATAAATATAGCGTAAACGATAATGACAAGACTTCCAAAGGCTTACATGCTGGTGTAGGTTATACATTCTAATCGTCATATATGCAATTGAAACCACTCATCTTTGATGGGTGGTTTTTTGTATTCACTCATGTATACAATATTTTTCATGAATACTCATTGTATAAATGCTTAACATTAGGTATGATATTGTTGTAATAGTTCTTTTTAGTTAGGATGGTGTATGCGATGACAAGTGTAGCAGCGAAACACGCAAGAGGAAAAAAATTAAAAGATGTTATCTTTGTAACTGCAGGACAGGCGGCGGAAGATACAAAATTAAATGGTCGTGAAAATGTAGTAAATGGTACACTCGGCGCTATTTATGATGAAGATGGTAATTTAGTATTCTTAAAAACTGTAAAAGAAGAATATTTAAACCTATCTGATACTGAACATATTGGATATGCTCCTATTGCTGGGATTCCACAATATTTGGAATGTGCTGAAAAAGAATGCTTTGGCGATTCTCGTCCTGATGGCTTTATTCGTAGCATTGCTACTTCTGGTGGTACAGGTGGTATTCATCATTTGGTACATAACTATACTGAACCTGGTGATGAAGTATTAACTGCAGATTGGTACTGGGGTGCATACCGCATTATTTGCAGTGATAATGGACGTACACTTGTTACATACTCTTTATTTGATGAACATAATAACTTTAATCATGATGCATTCCAACATCGTGTTAAGGAATTAGCTGCTAAACAAACAAATGTTGTTATCTTATTTAATACACCAGGTAATAATCCTACAGGATATTCTGTAGAGGATAAGGACTGGGATTCTATTCTTAGTTTCTTGAAAGAATTAGTTGCTATTGGTCGCAATAACGTCATCATTGGTATCGATGTGGCTTATTTGGATTATTCTGGTGAAAAAGAAGAAGTCCGCGCATTCTTTAAAAAGATGGGGCACTTACCAAAGGAAATTCTAGTTTGTGTATGTTATAGCTTATCTAAGGGCTTTACAATGTATGGTCAACGTGTTGGCGCTATGATTGGTATTTCTTCTGATGAAGAAATCGCCGATGAATTCTTAGAAGTGAATAAATCGACTAGTCGTGCAACATGGTCTAATATTTGTCGTCCAGCAATGCGCGCTATGGCTAATATCGTTTCTGATCCTGATAAATTTAAGGCTTATGAGGACGAACGTAATTGTTATTATCAATTGATTCGCGATCGTGCAGATATCTTTAAACAAGAGGCAGCACAAGTGGGCTTACCTATGTTGCCATATCGAGGTGGGTTCTTTATAACTATACCAACTGATTCTGGTACCGCTATTTGTGAAGAACTAAAAAAAGAACATATTTATTGCATTGCATTAGGCAATGGTATTCGTGTCGCTGCATGTGGTATTCCTAAATTCCAAATGAAGGGATTAGCTGGAAAAATCTATGATGCAATGAAACGATTAGGCAAATTATAAAGAAATGAATTTAAAAAGGCACTTCAAATTTGAAGTGCCTTTTAGTGTTAGTGAATGTCCTTACGTTCTTTAATTTCTTTATCTGCCTTTAACGCTAAGTTTTCAAGCGCTTTTTTAGGTGCTGTTCGTTCACCTGTTTTAGGATCAACAAATTCAACGCGATCTAAGGTGTCTGTGATTTGTCCTTTAATAAAGCCTAAATAGATGTTATATAGCTCTTTCTTTTCGGCTAATTCTTCAGGTGTTAGTTCTTGACCAGATTTTTTCTTAGCTGCTAGTTCATTTATACGTTTTAATGTATCGTTAATATTGCTCATAATTGCCTCCTGTATTCTATATTAGAATAACATGATTTATTATAACATAGAACTTAATGAATACGTATGGTAAGATATAAATTGTACGAGTTCGTACTTTCACAAGTGAGAAAGGAGTTTACCGTGCGTGTTACGAAAGCAATTAAGGCAGAACAATTAGCATTATTAGAAGAACATTATATTGATGCTAAACCTGCTCTTGAATACACAAATGAATTTGAATTATTAGTCGCTGTTGTGTTATCTGCACAGTGCACAGATGAGAGGGTTAACATTGTTACAAAACGATTGTTCCCTGCATTAAATCATCCTGCTAAGATGCTAGAAATTGGTGTTACAAAACTAGAAACTCTTATTAAGGATTGTGGTTTGTATAAATCGAAGGCGAAGAATTTGATTGCCACTTGTCATATATTGGTAGAACAATATCATGGAGAAGTGCCACGTGAATTTGATCAGCTCGTTGAATTACCCGGTGTAGGTCGAAAAACGGCAAACGTTTTGGTATCTGTATTATTCGGAACACCGGCTATTGCGGTAGATACGCATGTGTTCCGCGTAGCAAACCGATTGAAATTAGGCATTGCGAAAACGCCAGAAGAAATGGAACAAAAATTGCAAAAGGCTATACCAAAAGAGAAGTGGTCTGCAGCCCATCATTGGCTGATTTATCATGGGCGACGTGTTTGCAAGGCACGTAAGCCTCTATGTGAGACATGTTTCTTAAATCATCTTTGTCCGTCAGCAGGAAAGGTTTAATATGAAAAAGAATAATGAAGAACTAATTGCCCTTTGTGCTCAATATGGCATAGAAGGTATTGATATCGTCAACGAATTAATGCGTTTTAAAGTATTAGATCAATTGCTTTCTAGCAATGCGAATTCTCGTGAATGGGGTGTTACACCAGAGGACTTATATGGATTAGCAGATAAATCTACAGTGGAATCTTTTGGACCTATTCCATATGATGTAAATATATTTCGCGCATTGTATGGACCATCATTTACGGTAGAGCTCTTTGATTTTATTAGTGATACTGGAATTTTAGATGGTCTCGATGTAGGGACTATATGGGAAACGCCTGTTCGTGAAAGTATAGAAGCTCATAGCAAAACGGGGGAACTCGTGTTGTATGCTTATGTAGAAGAATACGCTGGTATGATAGAAGAAATTTTACAATCCTATGAGGATAAAAAGGTTGTCCTCTATACAGCATCTCCCGTATGTTATAGCATTATTTCTCGATTGTATCCAATGGCTCAGATTATTAATCAATGGCCACATCGTAGCTATTTCGATCATATTTTTACAGGTACGGTTGGTATGTTCCAATCCTCTGAAGATATTGTAGAAGAGGTAGCTAATGGTTTACATAATTTGGTTCCAGAAGGGACTGCTCAATTGTTCTTACCAGCAACGATGGCACAAAATCAATTGGGATTGAATAATATGGCATTACAATTCTTTTTGAACCAGAAACGTGTAGAATCTATTCGTGAATGGACTCCGCTTGGGGCTTATGAGATTATGTATGGTAAATATGATGTTAAAAAGATGCGCGTAGGCCTTCGTGAACGAGTTGGTGACGAATGGAAAGCTATTAATTATATTCCATTACCTCATGGCGTTTTTGCTCAATTACCAGTATTTACGGTATTAAACTATGGTTTGTCTCTACGCTCTATTTTATTGCCTGGCGGTCAAACTGATGTAGCTTTAGGGCAGGATGGCATTTATTGTATAGATAGTCGCGTTTCAGAACTAGGACGTGCGGCACTTCGCGAAAATGGAGCGTATTACTTAGCTTTTACCCGCTATAGTGACCATGTAGAGGTTTCTATGGGTACAGAAGCACCTAGTACGGGTGTATATTGGATGTTCCCTGATGTAGAATTGGCATATATGTGGTATACATATTTCTCTAGCACAATTGGACAAACCTTAATGCAAGAGATTTCTATGCTCGTTCAAACAGAAGAATCCTTCGGCTATATGCTTAGCAGTGTACGTCGCCGTGTACTCGATGTAAATGATGAATCGCTACTGGTTAATGCGGCCCAAAATATTGATGAAGCGTATAAAGAGACTATCAAATCTGCACGAGCATCATGGCAAGAAAATATGAATTCTTTGGGTGCTGATGTGATGCCTCCTACAACATCCATCGATATTGAAGACTACAGTGATTATAAAAAATAATTGTCAATATAGGTAATTTGGTTTACAATATATCGTATCAATTTAGAACTAAATAATTTGACACATAGTGTACACTATAATTAGGTGAGGAGGGAGGTAACAATGGCTGTTATTAATTTCGAAATTTTCAAAGTTATCGGCACATTATCTGAAGATAAAGATGGCTGGAAAAAACAACTTACATGCACAAGCTGGGGAAAATATAATCCTAAATTTGACCTTCGCGCTTGGGATAGCGAATATACAAGTATGAAAAAAGGGATTACTCTTTCCTTAGAAGAATTGATTGCATTACGTGATCTTTTGAATGAAAGTGATTTGGAAACTATCTTAGCGGAAGCAATTGAAGAAAAACAGGCTTCTAAAGAGTAGTTTCTTGATTTGTACGTATTATCGTGCTATAATCTATAAGAATAATATTGATTGCTGGAAAGAGGTGTATAGAATGAAACAAGGTATTCATCCAGACTATAAAGAAGCTACAGTAACTTGCGGTTGTGGCAACACATTCAAAACTGGCTCTGTAAAAGAAGACCTTCGTGTAGACGTTTGCTCCAAATGCCATCCGTTCTTCACTGGTCAACAACGTGCGGCTCAAGCTCGTGGTCGTATCGAACAATTTAACAAACGTTACGGTAAATAATAGTTTATGTAGCGAAACAATTATTGGCAGGGCTTTGGGCTCTGCCTCTATTTGTTTATGAAAGGAAATCCTTTGGCAAAAGAACGTATTAAGAAGTTCGTTGGTGGACAAGCTGTAATTGAAGGCGTCATGATGCGTGGACCGGGGTATACGGCAACAGCTGTACGTGAGCCTTCCGGTTCTATCGTGGTGCAAAAGGAAGCCACTACGTCCATTCAAGAGCGATATCCTATATTAAAGAAACCATTTTTACGAGGCTGTATAGCCTTATATGAATCTCTTGTTATCGGTATGAAGGCATTATCCTTCTCCGCAAAAGCGGCTGGTGATGAAGAGGAAGAAATGTCGAATAGTGAAATTGTCATTACCATGATTTTTTCAACACTATTTGCCATCGCCTTATTTGTAGCCCTTCCTACATTTGTAGTTAAATTTATTCCTGGCATTCAAGATAATCACTTTATTTTGAACCTTGTTGAAGGTGCTATTCGCTTGGCTTTGTTTTTGCTCTATATATGGGGGATTGGTCAAACCAAGGATATACAACGTGTATTCCAATACCATGGAGCCGAGCATAAGACCATTCATGCTTATGAAAATGATCTACCTTTGACCGTAGAAAATGTGCGTGCTCAATCTCGTTTACATCCGAGATGCGGGACTAATTTTCTACTTATTGTAATGGTAGTTAGTATATTTGTATTTGCCTTTTTAGGCTGGCCTAACTTGCTAGAGCGCATTGTGTCACGTGTTTTACTGATGCCCGTCGTAGCAGGTATTGCCTATGAATTTATTCGTTTTGCAGGACGTAGTGAAAGCTCCTTTGTAAAATCTCTCGTTAAACCGGGATTGGCGTTGCAATACATGACGACCCGTGAACCAGAAGCAGACCAAATCGAAGTGGCTATTCGTGCTCTAGAAGAGGTGCGTCCTCCAGAAGAAGATGCTTATGAAGATGAAACATATTAAGATTGAGGTTATATATGTTAGTAGATAAATTACAAGTTATTGAAGATAAATTTATGGATCTAGAGCAACGCATCAGTGACCCTGAAATCATTGCTCGTCAAGATGAATGGCGTAAATTAACACGTCAACATGCACAATTATCTGAAACTGTAGAAGCCTTTCGAGAATACAAAAAGGTTTTGGCCGGCATTGATGAAGCTATGGAAGTCATTGAAGATAAATCGATGGATGAAGAATTCCGTGAAATGGCTCAAGAAGAGTTGAAAGAATTGAAACCTCAAAAAGAGGAATTAGAAGAGAAATTACAGATTCTCTTATTACCAAAGGACCCTAATGATGATAAAAATATTATCATCGAAATTCGTGGCGGTGCTGGTGGCGATGAAGCGGCATTATTTGCAGGTGACTTATTCCGCATGTATACAAAATATGCTGAACATCAAGGTTGGCGCTGTGAAATCATCGATGCTAATGAACCTGAACTAGGCGGTTTTAAAGAGGTTGTATTCTCTGTAGATGGTGAGAATGTATATTCTAAGATGAAATTTGAATCTGGCGTACATCGTGTGCAACGGGTCCCAACTACAGAAACACAAGGTCGTGTACATACATCTACGGTTACTGTGGCAGTACTTCCTGAAATGGAAGATGTTGATATTGAAATCAATGACAAAGATTTGAAAATCGATACATATCGCGCCAGTGGTGCCGGCGGTCAGCATATCAATAAAACAGAATCTGCCGTCCGTATTACTCACTTACCAACAGGTATTGTCGTAGCTTGTCAGGATCAACGTTCTCAATTACAGAATAGAGAAAAGGCGATGCGTGTATTGCGTGCAAAATTGCAAGATAAGGCTGAACAAGAAGCCACAGCTAGCATGGCTGCAGACCGCAAGAGCCAAGTTGGTACAGGTGATCGTAGTGAACGTATTCGTACGTATAACTACCCACAAGGCCGCGTAACAGATCATCGTATTAATTTAACATTGTATAAATTAGATACTATTTTAAATGGCGATCTCGATGAAATCATTCAAGCCTTAAATGCTGCTGATCAAGCAGCTAAAATGCAGGAGGCTAATACAAATGTATAAGGAGATTTGGACGATTGGTCGTATTCTCCAGTGGACAGAGCAGTACTTTCAAAGCAAGGGGATGGATACACCTCGACTTGATGGGGAAGTACTGCTTTCTCACGTTTTAGGGAAAAATCGTATATATCTATATACGAATTATGACCAACCGTTAGAACAAGAAGAACTTGATCGATTTAGACCTCTCGTTATTGAACGTGCAAAAGGGCATTCTGTGGCATCTTTAACGGGAACTAAAGATTTTATGGGATTAACATTTTCTGTCAATGATAAGGTCCTCATTCCTCGTCCCGATACAGAAACATTAGTAGAATATGTATTAAGTACGTATCATCAACAAGACTCTATTCGCATTCTTGATATGTGTACGGGCCCTGGTACTATTCTACTAAGCCTCTTACATTATTTGCCTGCAGCAACGGGGATGGGCCTTGATATTTCTGGTGATGCTCTTGCAGTGGCCATGCAGAATCAGGAAGCATTTAATGTGGAAAATCGTAGCGAATTTCACGAATCAGATATGTTTGCCTATTTAGAAAATAAAAGTGAACTATTTGATGTGATTGTATCGAATCCGCCATATATTCGATTAGAAGATAAGAAAATCTTGTCTCCTGACGTACTTAATGAGCCCCATATTGCATTATTTGGTGGTGAAGATGGCCTTGATTTCTATCGACAGTTAGCTATGGAGTGTGTTAAATATCTTAAACCTCATGGCCTTGTAGCTTTTGAGGTAGGATATGATCAAGCTGAAGCTGTGAAATCTTTGCTGGAAGCTGTTGGTTCCTATATAGATATCTCCTTTGCAGCTGATTTAGCGGGCATTAATCGGGTTGTGACGGCTCGCGTGAAGGGGTGAGAATGTGGAGACTCAAATCATTAACGAACTTATAAGAGATAATCTTCAATTAGTTGCACATGCATTGCGTCATGGTGACGTTGTAGCAATTCCTACGGAAACCGTATATGGTCTTGGTGCTAATGGCCTCGATACTGACGCAATGGATAAAATTTATGCTGCTAAAGGTCGTCCATCAGATAATCCGTTAATATTACATGTACCAAATGCGGAAAGTATTAAACCGCTTGTGAAAGAAATACCTGAAACAGCAAAGACGTTGATTAAGGCTTTCTGGCCAGGCCCTTTAACAATCACATTACCTAAATCTGATCTCGTTCCTGACCGTGCAACTGGTGGTTTAGATCGGGTGGCATTACGTTGCCCAGATCACGATGTATGCCGTAATATATTAGAATTGGCCGGTGTGCCTATCGCAGCGCCTAGTGCCAATATTTCAGGTCGTCCAAGCCCGACTACAGCACAATCCGTTTATGATGATATGAATGGACGTATTCCTTATATTGTGGATGCTGGAATCTGTACGATTGGTGTGGAATCTACTGTTGTAGAAGTTAGAGATGATGGTGTGACAATCTTACGGCCAGGTGGAATTACAAAAGAAATGTTAGAACAAGTTGTAGATAATGTGTCCTATGATCCATTTTTGTCGTCTCAAAATGAAGCGCCAAAGGCTCCTGGTATGAAGTATAAGCATTATGCTCCCGATGCACCTATGCGTGCTTTTATAGGAAATTCAAAGGATGTGGCGGAAGCTTTCAACAATGTGATTCGTGAACAGGAAAGTAAGCGTGGTGCATTTTTGGTTAGTCAAGAAACATATGATTTGTTAAAAGATAGTGTACACGGTGAATTTCATGTATATGGACATAGTGGTGATGCGGTAGCCTTGGCTCATGACTTTTATAAAACATTACATCATTTTAATGAATGTGATGTAGACTATATTTTAGCAGAAGGTGTTGAGAATACAGGCCTCGGTGTAGCGGTCATGAATCGCATGGAAAAGGCGTGTGCTGGTCATATTATCTATTTATAAGCAATTAGGTAATATTTATTATGTCCATTCATAATAGAAAAATGTCTTTACATATTGGATGTATTTGCTATAATGTATAAATAGCCACAGAAATTGTGGCGGTAAGGATGTCATTATGAATATTTTGTATGTATGTACTGGTAATACCTGTCGTAGCCCAATGGCAGAAGGTATTACGCGGGCCTTGGCAACAGAGCTTGGTCTAGATGTGAATGTAGTTTCTGCTGGATTATTTGCTGCTTATGGTGCCAAGCCTACCGAAGAAGCTGTGATTGCGATTCAATCTATTGCTGACATTTCTGACCATGAATCAAGACCTCTTACAATGAATCTTGTCAATTCATCGGATTTGATTATTGGTATGACACAAGACCATAAATCTGTGTTACTTCGTCAATTTCCTTTTGAAGTAGCTAAAATTAAAACCCTTGCTGAATGGGGGCATGGTACAGGAGATGTGGTAGATCCTTTCGGTTCAAATCAAGACGTATATAATCAATGTGCTGAGCAAATTTATAATTTGGTGAAAGCTGGATTAGTATCATCAAAAGAATAGGAGAACAAGCTATGAAAATTGCTATTGGTTGTGATCATGGTGGATTACATTTAAAACAAGAAATTAAGGAATTATTGTCTACATTAGGCCATGAAGTGGAAGATTTTGGTACACATAGTACAGAATCTTGTGATTATCCGGATATTGCTGAACCAGTAGCACATGCCGTTGTAGATGGTGCAGCAGATCGAGGTATCTTAATCTGTGGTACAGGCATTGGGATTGGTATTGCAGCTAATAAAATTGCAGGTGTACGTGCAGCGCTTTGCCACGATACATTTTCCGCACATGCAAGTCGCGAACATAATAATGCTAATATTCTTACGATGGGGGAACGCGTTATTGGACCGGGCCTTGCAAAGGATATTGTTACGATTTGGCTTAATACAGAATTTGAAGGCGGACGTCATGCACGTCGCGTAGAAAAAATTTCTGCTCTTGAAAAATAATACATCTTTATTCAATTAGTTATCATATTATATTTACATATATTTCAAGGAGGATTTCCATGAGTTTCTTAGCAAAACAAGACCCTAATATTAAAGCAGTTATCGATCAAGAATTAATGCGTCAACGTGATAAATTAGAAATGATCGCTTCTGAAAATATCGTATCCCAAGCCGTTATGGAAGCTCAAGGTAGTGTATTGACTAACAAATACGCTGAAGGCTACCCTGGCAAACGTTATTATGGTGGTTGCGAACATGTGGACGTAGTAGAAACATTGGCTATTGAACGCGCTAAACGTTTATTTGGTGCAGAACATGCAAATGTACAACCACATTCTGGGTCTCAAGCTAACTTTGCTGTATATTTTGCTATGTTAAAACCTGGTGATACTATTGTCGGTATGAACTTGTCCCATGGTGGTCACTTAACACATGGTTCTCCTGTAAACGTATCTGGTACATATTTCAATGTTGTTCCTTACGGTGTTAATGCAGATACTCAACAAATCGACTATGATGAATTCCGTAACATCGTATTAGAAGCAAAACCTAAGTTAATCATTGCTGGTGGCAGTGCTTACAGCCGTCAAATCGACTTCAAGAAAATGGCTGATGTAGCTCATGAAGTAGGCGCGATTTTCATGGTAGATATGGCTCACTTTGCTGGCCTTGTAGCTGCTGGATTACATCCGAATCCAGTAGAATATGCTGATATCGTTACAACTACAACACATAAAACATTGCGTGGTCCTCGTGGGGGTATGATTTTGTGCAAAGAAGAATATGCAAAAGCTATTGATAAAGCTGTATTCCCTGGTATTCAAGGGGGCCCTTTGATGCATGTTATCGCTGCAAAAGCTGTTGCATTAGGTGAAGCATTACAACCAGAATTTAAAGTATACGCTGAACAAGTTATTAAAAATGCAAAAGTATTGGCTGCTGAATTGATGGCTAAAGGTTTGACTATCGTTTCTGGCGGTACAGATACACATGTTATGCTTGTAGATGTGCGCAATACAGGTTTAACTGGTAAAGAAGCAGAACATCTTCTTGATGAAATCGGCATTACAGCTAATAAAAATACAATTCCATTCGATCCAGCTAGTCCATTTGTAACTAGTGGCGTTCGTTTAGGTACACCTGCATTGACTACACGTGGTCTTAAAGAAGACGATATGAAAGAAATTGCGGATATTATTGCTACAGTACTCCAAAATCCAGAAGATACAGCTAAGCATCAAGATGCTGCAAAACGCGTAGCTGCATTATGTGAAAAATATCCTTTATATCCTAACTTATAATTTATAGGTATAGTAAGAACCTAAAAGGGTGAGCAAGAGTTTTTCTTGCTCATCCTTTTTATGTTTTAGGGGTCATATTTATATGGCAGGATTTGTAAATATGTGATAGAGTATGTATAAAGAGTAAAAGGCCGAAATAATGATTTCGGATTCGGATTGTTTTTATAGGGGGCATAATCATGAACGTTAATGTTATGACACATCCATTGATTCATCATAAGGTTACATTGATGCGTGATGTACAAACAGGTTCAAAAGATTTCCGCGAATTATTAGATGAAATTACATTGTTGATGGGCTATGAAATTACACGTAATTTACCATTAGAAGATGTTGAAGTGCAAACACCATTGACTAAGATGACAGGTAAACGCATTGCAGGTAAGAAATTAGGTATTATTCCAATTTTGCGTGCTGGTCTTGGCATGGTAAATGGCATGCTTAGCTTGATTCCAACAGCTAAGGTTGGTCATGTCGGTTTATATCGTGATCCAGAAACATTAAAACCAGTAGAATATTATTGCAAATTACCTAGTGATGTGGGCGAACGCGATTTCATCGTTACCGATCCAATGCTTGCTACTGGTGGTAGTGCATCTGCAGCGATTACGTTGTTGAAAGAAAAAGGGGCTAAGAGTATTAAATTGATGTGCCTCGTAGCAGCTCCTGAAGGTGTAGAGGTTGTAAATAAGGAACATCCTGATGTACCTATTTATGTAGCAGCTCTCGATGAAACATTGAATGAACATGGCTATATCTTGCCTGGTTTAGGTGATGCTGGTGACCGTATTTTCGGTACAAAATAATCACGACATATGATAGAGATAAATCTATAAATACGATGTAAAAGACGCCCGAAAGGGCGTTTTTTTTACTTGAATAAAGTTGTAATAAGGTATAAAATAATCTTGTAGAAGTATTTTTTTATTTTAGGTGGGACCGATTTTGCTTATCTGGGACGAATATCGTTATCCTTGTCAAAGGGTAAAGGAGGAACCCTATGAATGAGTTGTTAATGGTATGCGAGCGTATAGCACCGGAATTAATGACCGTCTTAAAGGATCGCTACAAATTATTGAGCCATCTAGCCTATGAAGAACCTCTGGGTCGCAGAAGTTTAGCCTTAGCTACAAATATTTCTGAACGAGCTGTGCGATCTCATGTTGATGCATTACGTGGCAATGGCTTAGTAGAGATTGCTAAACCTGGCATTTATTTGAGTGCTGAAGGGCGTGAGCTAGTTCCTAAATTGAGGGGGATTCTTTATGAATACGAGCGTGTTGGCGAATTAGAGCTACAGTTAAAACAAGCACTTCACATTGATGATGTCATCATCACCCCCAGTGAAGGTTCATTGATGCTTAAACGATTAGGCTTTACTGCTGCAAAAGTAGTACATCGTATGGTTACTGATAAATCTATCGTAGCCGTTAGTGGTGGCAGTACCATGGCAGCTATGGCTGATGAGATGCCAAGTAGTGTGTTGCATCCTGTAGTGGTACCGGCTCGTGGTGGTGTTGGTGAAGTCGTTGAATATCAAGCTAATGTAATTGCTTCTGTGTTAGCAGAACGTTGGCATGGCTCGTATAAGATGCTTCATTTACCCGATGGGTTATCTAAGGACTCTCTGGATATGCTTGTAACATTGGAGCCGCAAATTAAGGAAATTAGCGAATTAATCCATAGGACCGATATATTGGTTTTTGGTATTGGTCAGGCGCTTCATATGGCTGACGTGCGACATATACCTGAAGCTGTACGCTGTCAATTAGTTGATGGCAATGCTGTAGGTGAGGCATTAGGTCAATATTGCTCTATGGATGGTTCTATCGTTTATGCGACGAACAACATAGGGCTTTCACTAAGGGATATAGTAAATATACCGCATGTAGTGGCTGTAGCTGGCGGATTCGATAAGGCTGGTGCAATTATCAGCGTTATGAGGTCCTGTAAGAAGGGGATTCTCATTATAGATGATCAAGCGGCAGAAGGTATGCGCCAATTACTAAATATTCCTGCATTATAATTTAGTTTATCGTTTTCAAGTATTTATATAGTTCTTTTGAGGAGGACAAAACAATGGCAGTTAAAGTTGGTATTAATGGTTTCGGTCGTATTGGTAAATGTGTAGTACGTGCAGCAATTAACAATCCTGATGTTGACGTAGTTGCTATCAATGCAACTGGCGATAATGAAGGTACTGCATTATTGTTAAAATACGATTCCGTACATGGCACAATCCCAAATGAAGTCACATTTGATGATGAAAATATTTATGTGGATGGTAAACGTATTCGTGTATTTCATGATCGCGATGCTTCTAAATTGCCTTGGTCTGAAGAAGGCGTAGAAATTGTTATGGAATGTACAGGTAAATACCGCGATGCTGAGGAAGCAAAGGTTCATTTGAATCAACCTACTGTTAAAAAAGTATTGATTTCTGCACCAGGTAAAAATGAAGACTTAACGATGGTTATGGGCGTTAACCAAGATATGTATGATCCTGCAAAACATCACATCATTTCTAATGCATCTTGTACAACAAACTGTTTGGCTCCATTTGCTAAAGTACTATGCGATGAATTTGGTATTAAACGCGGTATGATGACTACAATTCATTCCTATACAAATGACCAAAAAATTCTTGATGCACGTCATAAAGACCCTCGTCGTGCTCGTGCAGCTGCTATGTCCATCATCCCTACAACTACTGGTGCAGCAAAAGCTGTTGCTAAAGTATTGCCTCAATTAAAAGGTAAATTAGATGGTTTTGCATTGCGCGTTCCTACGCCAGACGTATCCGCTACTGACCTTGTTTGCGAACTTGAAAAACCTGCTACAAAAGAAGAAATTAATGAAGCATTCCGTAAAGCAGCAGCTGGTGAATTAAAAGGTATTCTTGGTGTATCCGATGTGCCATTGGTATCCTGTGACTTTAGTTCTGACCCTCGTAGCTCCATTGTTGATGCTGATTTGACAATGGTTATGGATGGTAACATGGTGAAAGTTGTTTCTTGGTACGATAACGAATGGGGCTATTCTGAACGCCTTATCGATATGGCAGCTTTCGTAGCTAGTAAAGGTCTATAATGGGAGGAAATTCTAGGATGAAATTGACCATTTTAGATATGAATGTAGATAATAAACGCGTTTTTGTACGTGTGGATTTCAATGTGCCTATGAAGGATGGTGTCATCACTGACGACACTCGCATTCGTAGTGCACTAGAAACAATTAAATATTTAATCGACCACAATGCAAAGGTAATTCTTGCATCTCACTTTGGTCGTCCAAAGGGTGAACGTAAGCCGGATATGACATTGGCTCCTTGTGCTAAACGTTTATCTGAGCTTGTCAACAAACCAGTTGCATTTGTCGATGATTGTGTTGGTCTTAAGGTAGAGGAAGCCGTTGAGGCATTACAACCTGGCGATGTGTTGATGCTTGAAAACTTACGTTACCATAACGAAGAAACGAAAAATGATCCAGCGTTTGCTAAACAATTAGCATCTCTTGCTGATGTAGCTATCAATGATGCATTTGGTGTATCCCATCGTAATGCAGCATCTGTAGTTGGTATTGCTGATTACATCCCTATGGGTGCAGGTTTCTTACTCAAAAAAGAAATCGATGCATTAAGTGCTGCCATTGTACATCCTAAAACTCCTATGGCAGCCATCATTGGCGGTGCTAAGGTAACAGATAAAATTTCTGTTATTTCCAATTTATTACCTAAGGTAGATGTTATGATTATCGGCGGCGGTATGGCGAATGCTTTCATTAAGGCTCAAGGCTGTAATATTGGCAGTTCCTTATATGAAGAAGGTCAAGATGCTATTGCTACAGATTTAGTTATGGAAGCGCGCGTTGCAGGTGCTAGATTATTGACACCTATCGATGTTGTAGTGGCAGATGCTTTCAGCAATGATGCGAACACAAAAATCGTGGATGTCGATAACATCGAAGATGGCTGGATGATTTTGGATATCGGTCCTAAAACACGTGACCTATATACAGAAGCATTGGCCAATATGAAAACTATCATTTGGAATGGCCCTATGGGTGTGTTTGAAATGGAAAAATTTGCAGCTGGTACGAATGCAGTAGCTAAAGCCGTTGCAGAGTCTGATGCTATGACTATTGTTGGTGGTGGTGATTCTGTGGCTGCTATTGAAAAAAGTGGTTTAGCAGATAAAATTAGCCATATTTCGACTGGTGGCGGTGCATCCCTTGAATTATTGGAAGGTAAGGTTTTGCCAGGTATTGCTGCTTTAACAGAGGCCTAATATGAGAAAACAAATTATTGCAGGGAACTGGAAGATGAACGGGACCATTGCATCTGGTTCTATCTTGATTGAAGCATTTACTAGTTTGCTAGGTGATAAAAACTTGGACTGTGAAGTAGTTGTTTGCCCACCCTTTACTGCGCTTGAGAGAGCTGTGTCCTTAACACGAGATACACAGGTTGGCGTAGGGGCTCAAAATATGGATTATCATGATGCTGGTGCATTTACTGGCGAAGTTTCTCCGTTGATGTTAACGGAACTCGGTGTGTCCTATGTTATCATTGGTCATTCTGAACGCCGTGAGTACTATGGTGAAACCGATGCTATGGTAAATGAAAAGATTAAGAGTGCATTTCATCATAATTTGCAACCTATTGTTTGTGTTGGTGAAAGCCTTGCTCAGAGAGAGGCAAATGAAACGATTTCTTTCATTCACGGACAATTACAATGTGCATTACAAGATATTCCAGCGGATCAAGTGGAACAATTGATTATCGCTTATGAACCGATTTGGGCTATTGGTACGGGCAAGACTGCGACTGCTGATCAAGCAGAGGAAGTATGTAAATCCATACGTGATTATATAGCGGAGCTATATACATCTGCTGTAGCTGAATCAGTTCGAATTCAATATGGTGGTAGTGTAAAGGCTAATAATGCGCGTGAAATTTTAAGTGAGCCTAATATTGATGGAGCCCTCGTTGGAGGAGCTTCGTTAATCGTGGATGAATTTAATGAAATCATCATGGCGGCTCAAGAGGTAAGTAAATAACATACTAGAGGTATAAATATGGCAAAATTACAGGCACCCGTAATGCTAGTCATCCTAGATGGCTTTGGTATGGGGGACCAAACAGATACGACGAATGCCGTAGTACAAGCAAAACCAAGTTATTTTAATTATTTGTGGGATACGTATCCTCATACAACATTACAAGCTTCAGGTCTTGCAGTCGGTTTGCCAGAAGGGCAAATGGGTAATTCAGAAGTTGGACATCTCAACCTTGGTTCAGGCCGTATTGTATATCAAGACTTAACGCGTATTACAAAGGATGTAGAGAGCGGCGAGTTTTTTCAAAAGCCTGTAATACAAGAGTTATATAAGCATGCTAAGCATGGTAAATTACAAATTATTGGCCTTGTATCTGATGGCAATGTACATTGTTCTTTAGAGCATATTAAGGCTGTAATTGCTGGTGCTAAACATGAAGGAATTAAAGAGGTATATGTTCATGCGCTTCTCGATGGACGCGATGTGCCACCACAATCAGCATTAACCTATCTTAAGGATTTAGAATCCTTTATGTCCGATATAAACTGTGGGAAAATTGTTACTGTAAGTGGTCGCTACTATGGGATGGATCGCGATAATCGGTGGGACCGTGTGGAGCTAGCTTATAATGCTATTGTCAATGGTGTTGGTAATAAGGCTAATTCTGCGTGTGACGCCGTTACACAATCCTATAATGATGGCGTGAATGATGAATTTGTAGTGCCTACAGTTATCAATCCAAACGGGATGATTTCTGATGGAGATGCCGTTATATTCTGTAACTTTAGACCTGATAGAGCTCGTGAATTGACGAAGGCTTTAACTTTACCTGATTTTGAAGGTTTTAAACGAGAACCTATATCTATCTTTATGGCGACAATGACCAAGTATGAAGATGGATTGCCTGTTCATATCGTCTATGAAAAGGATACGTTACATCATACATTAGGTGAAGTCCTTGCTGATGGGGGCTATCGTCAATTGCGTATTGCTGAAACAGAGAAATACGCACATGTAACATATTTCTTTAATGGCGGTAATGAGGTTCCATTTGAAGGTGAAGACCACATTCTTGTGCCTTCTCCAGCAGTGGCAACCTACGATTTGCAACCTGAAATGAGTGCTCCTGAGGTAACCGATAAGGTAGTTGATGCTATTCATAGTGGTCAATACGATATGATTATTTTAAATTATGCAAATCCAGATATGGTAGGTCATACAGGCGATTTTAAAGCTGCAGTGAAAGCAATTCAAACTGTGGATGCAGGATTAGAACGTATTGCAAAGGCTATATTAGAGGTGGGAGGTCAGCTTTTAGTTACCGCCGATCATGGTAATGCAGAGCAAATGGCCAATCATGAGACGGGAAAACCTCATACAGCCCATACAACGAATGTTGTGCCATTGATTTTAGTGGGAGCTCAGGATATATATAAACAACTTAAATCAGGTAAATTATGTGATATTGCACCGACCATGTTAGCCTTGGCTCATATTGATAAGCCAATTGATATGACTGGTGAAAGTTTGTTATTAGATTAATTTAGTATATAAATAAGAGGTAGTATTATGGCAGTAATTGAACAAGTCGTAGCTCGTGAAATTTTGGATTCTCGTGGTAATCCTACAGTAGAAGTAGAAGTATGTTTGGAAGATGGCACAATTGCAACAGCGGCAGTCCCTTCTGGTGCATCTACGGGGATGTTTGAAGCAGTAGAACTTCGCGATGGCGATAAAAAACGCTATGGTGGTAAAGGTGTTCTACAAGCTGTAGACAATGTAAATGCTAAAATTGGACCTGCTATTATCGGCTATGATGCGACTGAACAAGTGGCGATTGATAATTTAATGCTTAAACTTGATGGCACAGATAACAAAGCTAACTTGGGAGCCAATGCGATTTTAGGTGTATCTATGGCTGTAGCACGAGCTGCTGCTGAATCTTTAGATTTGCCTTTGTTCTTATATCTAGGTGGTTTTAATGCTAAAGAACTTCCTGTTCCTATGATGAACATTCTAAATGGTGGAGCTCATGCTGATAATAATGTAGACCTTCAAGAGTTTATGATTATGCCAGTAGGGGCCAAAACATTTAGCGATGCATTGCGTAGTTGTGCAGAAGTATATCATACATTGAAGTCTGTGCTTCACGATAAAGGTCTCAGCACTGCTGTAGGCGATGAAGGCGGTTTTGCGCCAAACTTGGCTTCCAATGAAGAAGCTTTAGAGGTAATCTGTGAAGCTATTAAACGTGCTGGTTATGAACTTGGTACAGATTTTAAATTGGCTCTCGATGTGGCTTCCAGTGAAATCTATAAAGATGGTAAATATCATCTAGCAGGCGAAGGTAAAGTATTGAGTGCTAGTGAAATGGTTGATTTCTATGAATACTTAGTCGATAAATATCCTATCGTATCTATCGAAGATGGCCTTGCAGAAGAAGATTGGAATGGATGGAAAGTATTAACCGAACGCCTTGGTAAGCGAGTTCAACTCGTAGGTGATGATTTATTTGTTACTAATACAAAACGCCTTGAAAAGGGTATCGATCTTGGCGTAGCTAATTCTATTCTTGTCAAAGTAAATCAAATTGGCACATTAACAGAAGCCTTTGACGCTATGGAAACAGCAAAACGCGCTGGCTACACATGCGTAGTATCTCATCGCTCAGGCGAAACAGAAGATTCATTTATTGCAGATATTGCAGTGGCTGTTAATGCGGGCCAAATTAAAACAGGTGCTCCTGCTCGTTCTGAACGTGTTGCTAAATATAATCAATTGCTTCGCATTGAAGAAATGTTATATGAAACTGCACAATATAAAGGTGATGCAGTATTTTATAATTTGAAAAAATAGAATAATATATTCTGTTTTAGAATAACATACTAGATAAGAGACTCTTTTGAGTAGTGAAAACTCAAGAGAGTCTCTTTTTTGTTGTTGTTTTGTGTACCTGTACACGCATTGTGGATTTTTTAGAAATAAAGAGGAGTTTTTCTTATTATACAGAATTACATAGTGCAATGAGCAGAGGTGATGTATAAACACACCGCAAGGTATGAAGGAGGGGGTGACATTGTATGTAGATGTTGCATTAGATTCAATCATTACATATGCCATTACAATTAGTGCTAGTGATATACATTTTGATCCTATTCCGGATGGCGTACAAGTGCGATTGAGAATTGATGGATTATTAACGGATTATATGTTTATCGATGCTACTGATGCGGATATGATTGTGAACCGCATCAAGGTATTCAGTGGCATGGATATTAGCGAAAAGAGATTGCCTCAAGATGGACGATGGGAATGGACAGCTAAATCGTATGCCGTAACCATGCGTGTATCTAGTTTGCCTAGTCTATATGGTGAGGCCATCGTGTGTCGTCTAATGGGAAATGAAGGGGTGCACAAAAATCTATTAGAACTTGGTATGTCAGTTAATTTACAGGAGAAGATTATCGCATTACTAAAACGACCTTATGGTCTCATTACCATTTGTGGACCTACGGGAAGTGGTAAAACGGCTACCTTATATGCCATGTTACGCATGTTGAATTTAAAGGAAACAAAACTTATATGTTTAGAGGATCCTGTAGAAGCGGCCATTGATGGAGCTATTCAAATAGGGATTAATGAAAAGATTGGATTCACCTTTTCGAAAGGATTACGTACTGTATTACGGCAAGATCCTGATTCTATTATGATTGGTGAAATACGAGACAATGAGACGGCACAGCTAGCTGTAAAAGCCGCTTTAACCGGACATCGTGTAATTACCACAGTTCATACAAATACCGCACTAGGTGTTATTGGTCGCCTTATTGATATGGGGGTCGAACCGTATTTACTGCATGCTACATTAATTGGTTCACTATCGCAGCGCCTCGTAAGACGTATTAATAGCACTACGAAATCTTATCAGGGGCGATTAGGTTTGTTTGAATATGTAGAGATACCGTCTAGCGATATTGATTGGAATCATGTTGATACATATCTATATGTTTCATTGCAAGATTCGGCTCAGACTGCTATTAATTCGGGCATTACAACAGTAGAGGAGGTACATCGTGCAGGCATCTTATTGTGATTATGTAGTGACAACCAACTCGATAATAACAATAGAAGATGTAATTTCCCTATCGTTAGAGCATAGTGCTACTGATATACATTTAGAGGTGGGAACACCGATTTATATTCGAGCTGCTAATGGGTTGGAATCTATTTCAAGTATTTGCAGTGTGGATATGATTAAAGATGTATTACAACGATGTGGCGTCACACATGATGAATGGCACTCTGTAGATAATGCTTTCACCAGCAATGGCATTCGAATTCGGGCTCATATTTATAGGGCTAATCATAGAATTTGTGGAACATTGAGACTACTCTGTCATGCTAATTTATCGCTTGATACATCTAAAGATAGTGATGTATTAAAACAAATTTGTGAATATCATGATGGGTTAGTCCTTGTTACAGGCCCTACAGGTAGTGGCAAATCATATACCTTAGCTTGTTGCATAGAATATATAAATAAAACTATGAATAAACACATAATAACGTTAGAAGATCCTGTGGAATATGAGTTCATACCATTGCAGTCAATTATTCATCAGCGCCAACTCGGAATTGATGTGGATTCGATGGCGCATGGGATACGTGATGCCTTACGAGAGGATCCAGATGTCATTATGGTAGGAGAGTTGAGAGATCGAGATACGTTAGAGGCCGCATTACATGCTGCGGAAACAGGTCATCTTGTGCTTGCAACCATGCATACACAACGAGCAGTTATGGCCGTGCAACGCATGATATCTTTATTTCCTGGTGAACAACAAGATGAAGTGCGTAGTCAAGTATCACAAGTATTGCGTGCGGTCATATGTCAACGTTTGTTACGATGGGAAACCTCGTTTATAACAATACGGGATATTCTGTTAAATACGAATGCAGTGGCAAATCTAATTAGAAATCGAAAGGAACCTCAAATTGTTTCAATCCAAGAAACGCAGGCCCCCATGAAGACATTAGAAATGGCAGTGCGTGATGTAAAAACGCAATATGGATCAGTTCACCAATTACATGCTTTATTGGAACAACAATTATAATAGAGGAATTACATGAATGCTTATGAATATACAGCGATAACAACAGACAAGAAAAGAATACAAGGCTTATTATGGGCCGATTCTGAGGATGAGGTTAGCACTAAACTCAAGTTAGAAGGATATGTCATTTGTAGTATAGCTAGATCCTCTAGCAAATCGGTACGTTGGAATCATAAACAAGTGAGTACCACAGCATATCAACTGGGATTACTGCTACAATCAGGTATTTCCCTTAGGCGTTCGCTAGAACTTTTAATGGATGGCTCAAAAACGATGTTATATCGCTCTTTATACGAGGGTATACAACGAGGCCAACCTTTATCAGAGGCTCTTCGAGAAAAGGGCTTTCCTCCTATAGCATTGGCATTACTTGAAAGTGGTGAAATGTCAGGGAATGTTGGAGAAGCTTTACAATATATAGCTTCTTATTATGAACGAGAACGAAAATACCAACAAAAGATAGTAAGTGCTATTTCATATCCCTTATTCTTACTGGTGCTTATGAATGTATTTTTCTTGGTTACTATATTATTTATTATTCCATCGTTCACCCGCGTATTCGCTACTATGCATATAGAATTACCATGGATGACAAAAGGTTTATTTGTATTAGGAACTTCCCTTCGAGAACATCCATTACTGTATATTAGTGGGCATGTGGTTTTTATTGGAATACTCATATATGCTTTTAAACAATCTGCAATTAGATATAGATTTGATAGATGGTTATGGCAGTTGGCTCAACATAATACATTTTTAACATCTCTATATTACACGAATATTTTACATATTTGGTCATTATTGCTAGATTCGGGAATTTCAATTATCAATACTATAGATATTACAAAGCATATATGGCGAAATTCGTATGGTGAATCCTGTAGTAATCAAGTTTATGACATGCTTTGTAAAGGACATTCTTTTTGTGAAAGTTTAAAATCATCGTCTGTAGGGAACCCATTTATATGGCAAATGGTCGCTGTTGGAGAAGAAAGTGGTGAATTGGTAGCCATGTTGAATCATTGTAGTCACTATTATGAATCGTTGTTAACACAATATATAGCAAGAATGGAGCGCCTTATGGAACCTATACTCCTCACCATTATGGGCGTTGGCATTGCAATCCTCGTTATATCCGTCATGTATCCATTATTTACATCAATATCATCTCTAGGTGGTCAATGAAAGGAGACTTTTTAAAATGCTTATGTATTGTAGAGAAATACTAACTCAATTAGAACGATCGTTTCTTAGATATATTAGTTTGCGTCGTATGCAACGAACTAAACAAGGTGGATTTACACTGGTAGAACTTATGGTGGTAGTAGCTGTTATTGCTATTTTGGCAGCTATTGCAATGCCTCAATTTATGTCCGCTGCCGATAAGGCAAAGAATGCTAAACAAGTGGCAGATATGCAAATCATACGTAATGCTACACAACTCTACATGATTGATAAAAGTTTAGATACGCCACCAACAGTAGAAAAATTATATCAAGAAGGTTACTTAACGGAGCATGTTAAAACTACAAAAGGTAAGGAATATGTTATTACCTATGAACAAGTTGCTGGTAATGCCGGTAAGTCTGTAGTCGTTACGGCCCCTGAAACATAAAGGATTTTGCAATGAAAGGGAGAAAGGAATATATCTGTTTAGTTATATGGATATTGTCAATTGTAATTCCATTAATGTATAGGCATTACACACTATTTGAAATTATATGTTATAGCTTCTTTTCACTATTTCTCGTAATAGGTGCTACCATTGATAAGCTATATTTCATATTACCCGATGAGGGTGCTATCGCTCTTACGATTATAGGTATCCTTTATAGCATCGTTGAAAATCATGCAGTTTTCGACACCTGTGTACATGTTTTGATCGTTGCTAGTATCAGTATTGCATTACGCATATTGAGTCGAGGTGGTCTTGGTTGGGGCGATATTAAATGGATGAGTGCTATATCCATATGGCTAACAAATATACAAATTATTGTTATGATTTACGTTTCTTGTTTTGCTAGTACCCTCTATCTCGCCAGCTTATATAGTATTCGTAATACAGGTAGACGGTATATTCCTTTTGGCCCTTTCTTATGTATTGGTGCATGGAGTGCTTTGCATTTTGCTAATGTATGGGAGGCGATATATTGGTCGGTGATAAAACACATTATTGTAATGGCTCTATATTAGTAGAGTGGCTTGTGGCGATTACCATTCTACTATCCTTGATTGGTATAGGCCTAAGTAGTATCGTTACCATACCATCACGTCATGAGTTGAATAGAAGTACTGAAGAAGTCGTATTAGCAATTAAGAAGGTTCAACTATGGGCTATGCTAGGACACCGGGATGATCGGATGGCACAGGGTGAGTTTATTTTAAAGAAACATTCTTATTCAATTCAAGAAGGGCTTATGCAGCATCATGTAGAGATAGAATTACCTGAACATATAGAAAGTGCTCATACTATGAAGCGCGTTTATTTTTCTGCTTATGGATTGCCTTATGATGGGACAGAATTTATTTTACAAGACTTACAAAACGGTGTGACAAATCGCATATGGATTTCTGTACAAACGGGGCGTATTCGGTGGGAAGCATTGTGATTATGACATATGTACAAATAAGAACGTATCCAAACTACAAACATAGATTACGAACAGAACAATCTGGATTTTTATATGGTGATGCACTTATGGCAGTAACCTTAGTATTACTCATATTGCCAATCATACTTTATGTCTTGAGTAGTACCTTATCGATAGTAAAGACTACGTATACTCATGACTATATATTGCAGGATTCATTATCTTATATAGAAGCAGGGAAAGCGGTATATGATTCTGGTGATATACCAACAACAGGAACTATCTCATCATCGAATGGACATAATTTATCCAATATAACATTTAAACAAAGTGTTACAGAAGAAGTGGTAAATGGTGTATCTATACTACGATTTATTGTACAAGCTGTTGATAATGGAGTTACTATTTATGAGATATCTACGTTTCTTGGATCGAGTCATCACTGAAAATCATAGGACAAAATCATTCAATGGATTTATATTACCATCTCTACTTATTAGCGTTTTGATTAGTTCTTTCGTGATTCTCGTAATTATGACAATATGTATGACGTGTTATATATGGACCGAGCGAATCGATGATAGTATGGCCATGTTAGAGGATGGTCGTTATACACGACGCGCCATTGTGGCTCATATTATTTGGAATCATTCTATGGTATCCATTAACGATAAGGGAAACCTGTTATCTATCAATGATACAAGCCGTACTGCGTTTACTGTTACTAGAAGGGCTTTATATAGAAAATTAAGTGATGGTAGCTTACAACCGTTGAGTGGAAGCCGCATCATAGGTACTGCTGATAAGCGTAAACTGGATACTACCAAACCGTTTTCTATGAATCCTAATAGATTGGTTACTTTTAAATGGTCTATAAATAACCGGTTTAATAGTCAAACAGAGTATGCAAAAGGGTATGGAGGTATAGCACAGTATGAGGTGGCAACGGCGGTATCAACACATTCAGATTGGTTTAAAAAAACGAAGCATCTCTGACTATTCTTCTGGCATGGTTAGCTATGTAGCCATATATATTATGCTCATTTTATTAGTACTTATTTTAGGAGTGAATAGGCTTGCTACTCTGTCATTAAGTAATACAACGGATGAAATGAGACTCATTGCTTCTCATTATGCAGCAGAGCGTGGTGCACGATGGTTCTGTACGTATTGCAATAACGGTGGCCGTTGGGATTATAGCGAGGCTATTGATGTGGAAAAAAGCGATACTATCCATATATATATTAAGGCGGATCCAAAGGTTAGCAATCCTAAACATGTGATGAGCTGTGCTGTATTAGATGGTGTATCAAGTCGTGTTCATATATATGTAAAAGAAAAAGAAAATCATACATTAGAGGTTATTAGTGTAAAACCATATTAAGGAGGACATTACTATGAAAGAAAAAAAACAGATACATACAGGGCTTTGTATTACGGATGATAGAATTGTTGCCACTACAGCACATATTGAAAATAAAACAATGATTATTACTGATGCAATGGAGATGAAACGGTCTAGCACAATTGATGAAGATATAACTGAATTTATTAATACATATGATCTAGAAGAGGGTGAATATAGTATTGTCGCTTGTATACCTACGGAAATGACGATGGCTAGTTTTGATCCTCATGATTTTGATGTAAAGGAATTTATAAAGTGGAATATAGAAGATACATTTAATTTTGGCGAACATGAATTTGAACTTGATGCTTGTCGTAGAGAGTATCCACGACATAATTATTATTTGTTTTTAGCCGCTGTAGACCGGCATGAACTTGAATTACTACGCCAAGGTATACGCGATACATGTGCACCTGTCGATACTATTGATTGTTGGCCATTACCAGTTACTTATGGATTGATGCATAGAACAGGAACGGTTACAGGTATCGTAGAATCAGCTGGTATGCATTTATGGGCTTGGTGGAAGGATACTTGTGTGAAGGAATGTATTGTAAAGGTAAATGGTGCAGATATTAGTTCAGCATTGATTGAAATGGAAGAAATGTTGCAGCGATTTGGCGTAGAAGAAATTCAAGGTATACATTTTTATAATACTGATGATTTAAATGAAGAGCAGCGTATCGATATAAGCGCATTACAAGAGGTATACGGAAATACCGAATATATACCTATGATGTTTCTTGGACGAGGTCGCACGCGTTGCACATTAGGTGAATTAGATTGGGATATGGCGATTGGAATGGCTACGCGGGGGTTACGGTGGATTGGACAAGGATGGTAATGAAAGATTAATAAATTTTATGCCCCGTTCATTACGATGGTATATTTGGCTATGTAAATATAAGTTGTATATATATGCTACTGCAGGTGTGATTATATTACTCAGTGCTTTTTGTTTTGGTATGGGGGTCTATTCTTATAAAACTTATACTAAACAGGTAGCGAAGTACGAACAAATACAGATGGATGAACAATCCAAGCAAATACGGAATCAATATCATGCTATGGAGGATACCATGTCACGGTTATTACAACATGGCGCACAATTAGACAATCAATATTGTCTTGTTACATTATTGGATGGAGCTATGTCAACAAGAGGAGCCATTACGTTACGACATATAGAATTTTCTGATGGAGGGTTTACTGTTGATGGTGATGCAACAAATGATGAAGCCTATCATTCATATGTACAATATATTCAAGCTCATATGAAACAGGTGATTTGTGATGGAAAACAACAAGTGGAAAAAGCAGATGGACCTTGTTCATTCCATTTGGATGGACATACAAAACAGCATGACACCAAACCTAAGGAGAATATCCCTAGCGTGTAGCATAAGTATTATGATTGCTTTTTCTTCATTATGGATATATAGATACTATATAGAGCAATGTGAAACGTTGGTGGATGAAATTGAATATTACCAATTGGAAACAACAGTGAAACAGCAATTTTTATCTTCTCATACATATGAGTTGATTTCGTCCTTATTGTTGCATGAATATTGGGTAGATAATATTTACCAAAGTATAAACAGTGAGCCTCTAATTATAATGACTAGTTCTCGTCATGATGATGTATTAGATCTTACTTTGGTTGGTACAAGTCAGTCCTTCTTATCTTGGTATAATAGGGTGCAACAGAAGATAAAGTATTGTCATATACAGATTATGTCTATTGATACAAAAGGAAATAGTATATTTTTTACATGCAAGGTTACGCCATTAGTGATGTAAAGAAAATGAACATACAATAATAAGTAATAATTCTCATTATTGTATGTTCATTTTTGTTTTTATGCCAATTTTATAGTAAAATAAATTTTAACGTAAGAATAAGGGGCAATAGTAACATGATAGTAAAACGAAATATTATTCTCATTGGGTCCATGGGAAGTGGAAAAAGCCATTTTGGACGTAATCTAGCAGATTTAAAAGGATGGCAATTCGTGGATACCGATCGAGTATTGGAAGGTCGTTTTGGGTTGCCCATTGCAGAAATTTATAAAAAGATTGGTGAAAAAGCATTTCGTCGTGCTGAATTAGAGGTTCTAAAAAAAGTTTCCCTATATCACGAGGCGGTTATTAGTGTAGGTGGAAATTTTCCTATAGAGCATAGAACGCTTAGATCGCTTAAGAAGTTTTCTTTTATTATAGGTATACGAGCGGCACAATACCGAATTGTAAGCCGCGTTAATCGTCGTGTGGGCAAACGACCAACGATGGATTATACCAATGTTTCTGCCTTTGTTCATAATATGATTCAGGCATGGAAGCCAGTATATAAACAGTGTGATTATGTATTGGATACGACTAATGGACGTACCTATGATTTTATGAAAGCAATTGAGCGTCAATTGGATACTATAGGTGTTCAATTTAAGGCGCGAAGACAACCCAAAACAATTGAAATTGTGTCTAAAGACATACAAGCTGAACCAAAGCAGCAGAAGGGAAATAGACATGAAAAAAATAGCATTACTAACAAGCGGCGGAGACGCACCAGGAATGAACGCAGCCATTCGCGCCATCACAAGAAAAGCAATCCATGAGGGCTTTAGCGTATATGGTATAGAACGAGGATATGAGGGCATTATTAATAGTGAAATAAGGCCTTTACACGCTCGTGATGTGGGCGGGATTATTACCACTGGCGGTACAATTCTTAGAACGGCTCGTTATCCAGAGTTTAAAAATTTAGATGTGCAGCAACGAGCCTATCGAATATTACAAGATTTTGGTATCGATCATTTAATCGTTATTGGCGGTGATGGATCACAAGCTGGTGCAGAGGCTCTGATGCGGCTCGGTCAATCTACGATAACCATTCCTTGTACCATAGATAACGATATGAATGGTACTCAATATACGATTGGTTTTGACACCGCACTTAATACTGTAGTTGATGCGGTAGGACGTATTCGGGATACATCAAACTCTCATGAACGAGTGGCTATAATCGAAGTTATGGGGCGTCATGCGGGACACATTGCATTACAAGCTGGGTTGGCGAGTGGTGCAGAGCTTGTATTAGTACCTGAATATCCAATGCCATTAGATGAGGTATGTGAACATATTAATAAGACTCATCAGTTAGGTAAAGAATATAGTATTATACTTGTTGCTGAAGGGGCCTACTCTAGTGGTGAGGTTAAAGAGTATATTAAACAACATACATACTTTGATCCAAGTTTAACAGTTCTAGGCTATTTACAACGCGGTGGGGCACCATCTGCATTAGATGCCATTTTAGCTGCTCGTATGAGTGAATTGGCAGTGGATTGCTTAGTACGTGGAGAGCATAATTGTATTACTGGGTATGTTGATGGTCAGATTAGAGCTATACCCTATGAAAACGCTAAAACAATGAAGTTTGGCATTGATAAAAGTCAGTATGAATTAATCTCTATATTGAGTCATTAAAATGAATTCGTAAAATTATATTGTATAATCGGTAAAATTCTAGTACAATATGGTAAATAATAATGAAATGACTCATTTATTAAGGAGTATATATGAAAGAATTATTTCAGAAGCACCGTAAACGTATTATTGGTGGTGTTATTGCTATCTGTATATTAGGTGGTGGTGGCTATTACTATGTTCACACTAATAATAGTGCACAGACTCAACAAAAATATACCACAGGTAGGGTTGAAAAGGGCGATGTAAAAACGAGCATCAGTGCTACAGGTACCATTAATCCTGTTAATTATGTGGACGTATCCACTAATGTAGCGGGTAAACTTGAAAAGGTATTGGTCAAGGAAAATGATCATGTTACGCAAGGTCAAATTATTGCCTATATTGATACACGACAATTACAAGCTCAGGTCGATAATGCAAAGGCTGCTCTTGATAAAGCGCGTTTAGATATGAATCGTTATAAAGCGCTAATCGATCAAAATGCTGTAGCAGCGCAAACTTATGATGATGCTGTGACCGCATATGAACAAGCTCTATCTACATATGATAGAGTATCTGCTGACTTAAGTGATGCTACTATTACTGCACCTATGTCGGGTACCGTAGTAGGGACACCTCTTAAGGCGGGACAAACGATTAGTACCGGTATTTCGACACAAATGATCATTGCGACTATTGCAGATTTGTCTGATTTAGAAATTTATTTGACAGTTGATGAAACTGATATTGGCAATGTAAAAAATGGCTCTAAGGTGGAATTTACTGTTGACTCTAAACCAGGTCAAACTTTCACAGGCTATGTATCTGAAATTGCAAAAGGGACTAAAGGGAATATGGGTGTTACAAGTAATAGCGTAGTATACTATACTGTAAAAGTATCGATTCCAGCTGATATTTCTTCGAATTTCTTGCCATCTATGACCGCACGTGCCACAATCTTTGGCGATGATATTAAGAATACCCTCGTTGTACCATTAACAGCGGTACGTACTGATAAACAAGGTGAATATGTATATGTCATCAAAGATGGTCAACCTGTTAGAACTGCTGTATCTACAGGTGTAACGGGTGATACAAATGTTCAAATCTTAAGCGGCGTTTCCGAAGGTGATGAAATTATTGTTAGTGGTGATGTAACGAGCCCTAAGAATAACTCTCATGGACCATTTTAAGCGTAGGTGAACTATGAATCAGTCAGTTATTGATATTCAAAGTATTACAAAGACCTATGTAAATGGTAAGTTAACGGTTCCCGTTCTACATGGTATAGATTTACAGGTACAAAAAGGTGATTTCGTGTCTATCATGGGGCCTTCTGGTTCTGGTAAGTCTACCTTTATGAATATTTTAGGTTGCTTAGATAGACCTACATCGGGATCCTATCGCTTGAATGGTAATGAAGTAGCTAATCTCAGTGATGATGAGTTAGCGTACGTACGTAACAAAGAAATTGGCTTTGTGTTTCAAAGCTTCAATCTATTAACGAAATTAACGGCTATTGAAAATGTGGCTTTGCCCATGGTTTATGCAGGCATCGATAAAAAAACACGTACTGCTCGTGCAGAGGCTTTGCTTACATCTGTAGGCTTGGGTGAACGTATGGATCATTTACCGGCAGAACTATCCGGTGGTCAACGTCAACGTGTGGCGATCGCCCGTGCATTGGCCAATGACCCTGCTATCATCATGGCCGATGAACCGACAGGGAATTTGGATTCTAAATCGACTATAGATGTTATGAATATCTTTAGAGGTCTCTATGACGAAGGGCGTACCATAATTCTTGTTACCCATGAACCTGAAATTGCAACCTATGCAAGTCGAAACGTTGTATTGCGTGATGGCTTAATTGTGGAGGATAAGAAAAAAATAAATATGACTCCTGTTCAGGAGGTGACACATGTATAAAGAAAGTTTCTTAATGGCCTGGGCATCGTTGATTGCCAATAAAATGAGATCTATTTTAACGATGCTAGGTATTATTATTGGTGTAGCTGCTGTTATTGCCCTTGTGTCAATCGGTAATGGTGTTAAACAAGATATTCAGAATTCCATTTCTAGTTTAGGTTCCAATCTATTGATGGTTATGCCTGGTGCTCCACGTACACCGGGTGTGCGTCCATCACCGGGGTCTATGAAATCTTTGAAGGTTTCTGATTATCAAGCTATTAACAAATTAGATGGCGTCAAGGCAGCAAGTCCATATACAGCTAATTCTTATGTAACTATATACCAAAGTAAGAACTGGACCACTACTGTTAGTGGCGTAAGTAGTAACTTTCAAGATGTAAATAATTGGACCATGGCAGAAGGTCGCTTTATATCTAGCAAGAATGTTGAAAATCGTGAGCGTGTAGCTGTTGTGGGACAAACCGTAGTTAAGAACTTATTTGCCGGCGAGGACCCAGTAGGTAAGGAAATTCGCGTTAAAAATATTCCGTTCCGTGTTATCGGTGTTCTTAACAGTAAAGGGAATGGTACTATGGGGAATGACCAAGATGATGCTATTTTTATCCCTTATACTACGGCTATGGAGCGGGTAGAAGGTGTCGATTACTTGCGCATGGTCTACGTTGTTGCTAGTGATGATAACGGTATTGACCGTTTGCAATCGGATATAGAAAATCTGTTACGTGTACGTCATAGCATTAAGGATACAAACCTCGATGATTTCAACATTCAGAATATGAAATCGATTATGGAAACGATGGAGCAGACGACAGGAACCTTGACCTTGTTCTTAGGTGCTGTAGCTGCTATTTCTCTTGTTGTAGGTGGTATTGGGATTATGAATATCATGCTCGTTTCCGTTACCGAACGGACTCGTGAAATTGGTATTCGTAAGGCTTTAGGTGCTACATACTTTGTCATTGTTACACAATTCTTAATCGAAGCTGTCGTAATCAGTCTCATGGGTGGGCTCATAGGCATTGCTCTCGGTATAGGTGCATCAAAACTGATAGGATTGGCATCTGGTATGAGTACGGTTATTTCGGTACCGACTATCGTGTTATCCTTTGCATTCTCCATGGCTATCGGTTTGGTGTTTGGCATTTATCCTGCTCGAAAAGCGGCTAAATTGAATCCAATTGATGCGTTACACTATGAATAGTATTGATAGATGCGGATATTTGGGAGATATCTCATTTCTATAATGTAATAGACATATTCGCATATAGTGCGTTGCATGATACAATTAAGTATGATGTAACGCACTATTTTTAATTTAGTGAGGAAATTATGGCAACAACATTATTGGAATATTTTAATGAATTACGTACGCAGAATCCTTTTTCCTGGGTGAAAGATTCTGAGGTGACAACTGTAGAACCGGGTCATGCAGAAATGACGTTGCAAACAAATGAAACGGAGTACTGCAATTTTAGAGGGCATTTGCATGGTGCTGTTTGTATTGGTTTTGCAGATAGCTTGATGGGAACGGCATGCTTTACACTGGGAAAATCTGTGAGTACCATTGATATTAATGGTAATTATTTGAAAGCCGTCAAAGGCGGCACAGTATTGCGTGGTGTAGCGAATGTGGAACACAGTGGTAAAACTACGATGGTGGCTACTGCGCGTATTTATAACGAGTTAGGTGAAGTGGTACATATAGCAAGAGGTACGTTTTTTGTGGTAGAAGAGAGTCCTTTACCGGATTTACCTTGGAGATTCATTGAAGAAGATGACCCAAATTTGGTATAATGAGGGCTGAACTTTGTAATTTAGGAGGACGGTTGTATGGAACAAGAATTACAACGCATTAAAGAAGAAGCCTTATCTGCTATTAAAAGCGCTTCTGATGAACAAGCGTTGCAAGACGTACGCGTAAAATATTTAGGTAAAAAAGGTGAAGTAACAGCATTGCTAAAAGGGTTGGGTAAACTTTCCCCAGAGGAACGCCCTAAAATGGGGGCTCTTGTCAATGCAGTTCGTCAAGCATTAGAAGAAGAAATCGATGCATTGAAAACTTCTATGGAAGTAGCGGCTATGAACGCTCGCTTGGAAGAGGAAAAAATCGATATTACTCTACCTGGTAGAGCTCCCAAAACGGGTCATATTCATCCGTTGACAGCAGTAAACGAAATGATTGAAGATTTCTTCATGAAAATGGGCTATACCGTTGAAGAAGGTCCTGAAATTGAACAAGACCATTTTAACTTTGAGTGTCTTAATTTACCAAAAGATCATCCAGCACGCGATATGCAAGACTCTTTCTATATTACAGAAAATTTCTTGCTTAGAACTCATACATCTCCTGTACAAGCACGTACTATGCAACGTCATGAGCCGAACAGTCCGATTCGCATGATTGCGCCTGGTAAGGTATATCGCTGGGATTATGATGCTACGCATTCCCCAGTATTCCATCAAGTAGAAGGCTTGATTATTGATGAACATATTACATTTGCTGATTTGAAAGGAACTATCGAAACATTCCTACGTCATATGTTTGGCGATGACACAAAGGTACGTTTCCGTACAAGCTTCTTCCCATTCACAGAACCATCTGCAGAGGTTGATATTTCCTGTGTAATGTGCGGTGGTGAAGGCTGTCGTGTATGCTCTCATACAGGCTGGTTAGAAATTCTTGGTTGTGGTATGGTACATCCTCGTGTGCTTGAGCTCAATGGCTATGATCCTAATAAGGTGAAAGGCTTTGCCTTTGGTATGGGCGTAGAACGTATTGCTATGTTGTTATATGGTATTGGCGATTTACGTCTATTCTTTGAAGATGATATCCGTTTCTTGGAACAGTTTTAGGAGGTAGAAATGAAAGCAAGCTTACAATGGATGAATGAATATGTACCTCTTGATCTAAATCGTCCTGCCCAAGAATTAGCGGATGAATTGACACAAGCAGGTATTCCTGTAGAAGAAGTACTTTCTATGGATCCAGGTTTGAAAAAAATCTATACTGGTAAAATCGTAGAAATTACAAAACACCCAGATGCAGATAAATTGCAAGTATGCCAAGTACAATGTTTATCTGAAGAAGGGGAAGAAATTACAAAACAAATCGTTACAGCTGCTACTAATGTGGCTGTAGGTCAAATCGTACCGGTGGCTTATCATAAATCTCGTTTGGCAGATGGTACAGAAATTAAAAAAGGCAAATTACGTGGTGTTACGTCAGAAGGGATGTTCTGCTCCGTTGCTGAATTTGGTATTTCCAGTGATTTGGTAAGACCAGAGGAAGCACAAGGCATTTATATTTTCCCTGAAGGTACACCAATTGGTTTAGATATTAAAGAAGCACTTATGCTTGATGATACTGTATATGAATTTGAATTAACAGCTAACCGTGCAGATTGCTTCTCCATGGTAGGCTTATCTCGTGAATTCGGTATCATGACCAATCAAAAGGCTTTATTCCCAGTTATTATGGTGAATGAAACTGGTGCTTCCATCGAAGGCAAGGCATCTGTAGCTATCGAAGCACATGATCTTTGTACGCGATTTACATCCCGTCTTGTTACGAATGTTACCATCGAACCATCTCCATTGTGGATGCAAAATCGTTTACGTAACAGCGGCATTCGCCCTATCAATAATGTAGTGGACGTAACAAATTACGTAATGCTTGAATTAGGTCAACCTATGCATGCTTATGATTATGATTGTGTAGCGGACCATACTCTTATTGCACGTCGTGCAAAAGCCGGTGAAACGCTTACTACACTAGATGGCAATGAACGTGAACTCGATGAGTCCATGCTCATTATTGCGGATACAAAGGGCCCAATCGGCGTAGCTGGCGTTATGGGTGGTCTTACAAGTGAAGTAACAGATAAAACTACGAACGTCTTGTTCGAAGCTGCTGTATTTAATGGACCATCCATTCGTCGTACATCCAAAGCATTAGGTATGCGTTCCGAAGCATCTGGTCGTTTTGAACGCGGTGTAAACCATAAATATACAGCATATGCTATCGATCGTGCTGCACAATTGTTACAACAAATCTGTCCTTCTTGTAAGGTGAGTGTTGGCGTTATTGATGTATATCCAGAACCAGTAGAACAACGCACTGTAACTTTCACAGCAGAACAAATCAATGACTATCTTGGCACTTCTATTGAAAAAGATAGAATGGTAGATATTTTAACGAAGCTCGAATTCGGCATTACAGAATCTGGTGATACCATCGAGGCACTTGTACCAACATGGCGCGATGATGTAACTGGTATGCCTGATATTGCAGAAGAAGTAGCGCGTATTGTAAGCTATGACAATATTGCTCCAACAATTCCAGTGGCTGTATTATCCTCTGGCGGTATGACACCTAAAAAAGCATTGACTAAAGAGGTAACTCATTACTTGGCACATGCTGGTTTGAGCCAAATTATTACATTTAGTTTCATGCATAAAGATGGTTTAGCTAATATGATGTTGCCAGAAGGTGATAGTCGTTATACAGCTATTCCAATCTTAAATCCTATTTCCGAAGAGTTCCCATATATGAGAACTACGTTGATTCCAGCTGTTATTGAAGCAGCTAAACGCAATATTGCTCAACAAAATAAGGATTTATGGTTATTTGAAACGGCTAATGTATATGAACCAAAGGCATTTCCATTAACAGAAGTACCGCATGAACGACCTATGGCATGTGGTCTTATGATGGGTAAGGTTACAGAGGCCGCATGGAACCAAGCGCAACGCGACACTGATTTCTATGATGTAAAAGGCGTGGTAGACGGTTTACTAGCTAAATTAGGATTGACTCAATATGATATTCAACCATCTAGAAATATTATTGAGCAGTATAACATTCGCAAAAATCAATATGAAGAAGTATTAAATCGGAAATGTAGTTTCAAACCAATTTTAGAAGCATATTATCATCCAGGAGTGAGTGCATATTATTTGGTTAATGGTGTGAAAATTGCTCAATTTGGTGAATTACATCCACAAGCGGTTAAAAACTTTGATTTACCAGGCAAGGTATACATGTTTGAAATCGACTTGGAAGCTGTATTATCCATTATAGTACCACCGTTTAGATATCAATCATTCAGTAAATTCCCAGGTACAAGTCGTGATTTGGCTATTGTAGCACCAGTATCTGTTACAAGTGGTGACATTGTAGCGCTTATTAAGGAACATGGCGGAGAATACTTAGAATCCGTATCTATCTTCGACGTTTACGAAGGGGAACATATTGAAGCAGGTTATCGTAGCTTAGCTTATAACTTACAATTTAGATCGATGGAAGGCACATTAAATGATGAAGACATCGATGGTGCAATTCAAGCGATTATTGATGCATTAGCAACTAAAAATTGTAAATTACGATAAATCATCGTGAAAGGGTTTACCTTATGGTAAACCCTTTTATGTCTATCTATCCCCTGTTGTATAATAGAAGGTATAGGTAATGAGTCAGAAAGGATTTATTATGGAATTATTAGCACCAGCGGGTACGATGGAAAATTTTATGGCCGCCTTAGAATCGGGGGCGGATGCTGTATATTTAGGGGGCAAGGTCTTTAATGCACGGGCGCATGCAGCCAATTTTGGTATTGATGAATTGCGTGAGGCCGTACGCTTAGCACATATTTTAGATGTGTCTGTGTACGTAACCGTTAATATTTTGATCGGCGATACGGAACTGAAGGACCTTGAACAGTATATTAAGGATTTAGATTCCATTGGTGTAGATGCCATCATCGTGCAGGACTTAGCCGTTGCAGAAATCGCAAAGTGTGTAGCACCGAATATCCATCTTCATGGGAGTACACAAATGACGGCTGCTACACTCGATGCAGTTCGTTTTTATGAAAGTCTCGGCTTTACACGCGTTGTTTTGGCTCGTGAATTAAGTCTTAAGGAAATTCAACATATATGCAAATATTGTAAGGCAGAAATTGAAGTATTTGTACATGGTGCTTTATGTGTATGCTACTCCGGTCAATGTTTGATGAGTTCTTTCATCGGTGGACGCAGTGGCAACCGAGGCGCTTGTGCACAACCTTGTCGCTTACCTTATGAATTATTGGATTCTAAGGGGAAAAGTGTATTACCTAAACATGAAGCCTATTTGCTAAGTCCAAAGGACCTCAATTATAGTGAGCATATGAACGAACTCGTAGCGGCTGGTGTTACATCCTTTAAGGTAGAAGGTCGTATGAAAAAGGTATCCTATGTTCGTCAAGTGATAGGCACATATAGAGAAATATTGGATAAGGCGTCCATTCAAGAAAATCAAAGACAGGCATTGGCCTCTGGTTTTAATCGTGGCTTTTCTACAGCCTATCTTGATGATTTTGTAGGACGACAAATGATGACCGTTGTGGCGCCAAATCACCAGGGTAAGCCAATCGGCGAGTCATATATGAAAGAAGGGGAAGTTTACTTATCCTTAACAGAACCTATTGAACAAGGTTCATTAGTTAAAATATTACAATCCAATGGTAGTGTTACCTATTATACGGTAGATGACGAATGGACATGTGTATCCGATACGCTGTATAAAGGGCGCCCTGCAGAGGGATTAGCCATAGGTCAGTTGTATTTGGCATCGACTCCGAAGAATACAAAGTCTCGAGGATTACAAGAATTTACTCGTAAATATGATATGTCTGTATATTTAGGTGTGGGTTCTAATGGGGAAACGAATTATACAGAACTAACGGCTATTTTAGACTCTGGATTTAGTGTAACGGTTACTAACGAGTATGTACCAGCTATTGCAAACAAAGTACCTACATCGTTAGAAAAGGTATCTGAACAGTTAGGGCGTTTAGGAAACACATTATTTAGACTTTCCTATGTGGATATCCCCGATGGGCCGTATATGTGGCCTGCTAGTGTTCTTAATGCACTACGCCGAGATGCCGTAGCTGCTTTGGAAGAGGACTTAATTTCACATCACGTAGAATCATGGCATGCATTGCAGGTAACAGGTGATGTAGATTATGATTTCAAGGCACAACATAGGTTAACCTATGATAATTGTCCTATGATCTCTGCTCGTGTCGATGAAATAGAAGGTGTGAAAGCAGCAATTGCTGGTGGAGCACAGAAAATCGTTTTTGGTGGCGATAGACTCAGTCGCACACCATATGCACTATCTATATATGATGAGGTAGCCCGTTTATGTGCTACATCTGATGTGCTTTGTACCTTTGTAACACCACGAGTTGTGAAAGATGATGAAGTAGAAGCATATAAACATACGTTAGAGGCAATCGTACAGGCTAATCCAGATAGTATTTCTATCCACGTGCCACAAGCATTACTTTGGCTTCGTAAATTAGGATATACCGGTGCCATTGAGGCTGATACAGGTCTTAATATTTTTAATACCCCTACATTGCATTTCTGGGAACAGTTACACATCAGTTGTGTAAATCCATCGCAAGAGTTGACCTTAACACAAATTGCGGAACTAGCTAAACATAGTCATGTTCCTATTGAGACGATGGTGCATGGCTATACGGAAATGATGATTTCCGAATATTGTGCCATTGCAAGTTTTGTTGGAACCGGTAGTAAAATAAATTGTCCTATGCCATGTGTTAAGGAATCGTATTCGTTAAAAGATAGAAAAGGTGAAATATTCCCAATTCGTACGGATCCATACTGCCGTATGCATATCATGAATAGCCATGAAATGGATATGCGAGCCTATGTACCTATGTTGTTACAAAAAGGTATTTCCATATTACGCGTAGATGGTCGTCATATGAGGCCGAGTTATGTGAAAGATATTGTATCTCAATATGTTGGCATAGTAAAAGGGACGATGGAGGCACCAACTAAGAAAATAGATTCCCAAGGCGAATCTATTACACGGGGACATTATTTTAGAGGTATTTTATAGAACGAGGTAGTACATTGTTTAATGAAGATGTATTAGATTTTATAAAAATTAAAGAAGAGTTGGCTAGTCATTGTAGCTCTATTATTGCTAAAGAAATGGCGTTAGCATTGGAACCTATGACGAATCGAGAAAAGATTCAAGAGGCTTTAGATGAAACAGCAGAAGCGTTGCGCTCTTGGCAAACAGAAATTGAGCAACCGTTAGGCGGCACGCGGGATATACGCGAAGCTTGTAAAAAGAGTCGTAAGGATTTCGTGCTTTCACGAGAGGCCATATGGGATGTCTATATAACCATAGGCGCCTATAAGCGTATGGTGAAGTTCTTTAGAGCGAAATATATGGAATATCCATTATTGTCCTTATGGATGCAAGACATGCCGAATATGGATCGTGTAGAACAACGATTAAAACGGGTATTTGATGATAAAGGGGAATTGCTCGATACAGCATCTCCTAAATTAGCGAGCTTGCGGAATACGATTAGTAAGACTCGTGACCGTATTAAACACGATATTCAAGCTATATTGCATGACAAGGATAATCAGAAATATTTCCAAGAAACTATTATTACCCAACGTAACAATCGGTATGTAATTCCTGTTAAACAGGAATATCGCCAATATTTTGATGGTTTGATTCACGATCGCTCTGCAACAGGGCAAACATTATATATTGAACCAATGCGACTTGTAGAACTAAACAATGATTTCCAAGAAGCTTTGATAGGCGAAGAACAAGAGGTTCTACGTATTTATAAAGAACTGTCAACCCTTATAAAACAGCATAGTAATGATTTGATGGATGCCTGTGAAAAGGTATCTCATATTGAGTTTGTCTATGGGAAAGCAAAACTCGGTATGGCTCAAAAAGCGGTTCAGGCCACATTGAGCGAAGGGCGTGACGTTAATTTAATGCGTGCTCGCCATCCATTGATTCCTGCTAATACGGTAGTACCTACAGATATTCGCTTGGGTACGGACTATCGGATTTTATTGATTACGGGCTCCAATACGGGTGGTAAAACAGTGTCCTTAAAAACACTTGGTTTATTATCTCTTATGAACCAAAGCGGTTTATTTATCCCTGCTGACCACGGTTCTATATTGCCGATTTTTCACAATATTTTTGCAGATATTGGGGATGAACAAAGCATTGAAGCTAGCTTGTCTACATTCTCTGCACATATGACACAAGTAATTTTTATTATTAAACATTGTGGTCCTAATGATCTTGTATTACTCGATGAACTCGGTTCAGGTACGGATCCAGAAGAAGGTAGCGCTTTAGCCGTATCTATACTTGAATTCTTCCGTCAAAAGGGCACGCTCATGATGGTAAGTACTCACTATAATGAGTTAAAGAATTATGCGTATCATACGGAAGGTATCGAGAATGGTCACGTTGAATTTGATGAGCGTACCTTAAAGCCTACCTATCGATTACATATTGGCGTAGCTGGTAGTAGTCATGCATTGAGCATTGTGGCGCGTTTGGGGTTACCAAAGGACATCGTCAATCGCGCTCGTGATTACAAATCCAAGTTTGGTAGTAGTGAAATGGAAAATGTTTTATCCGATTTGAATGAACAATTGCGTAAATCATCGGACCGTGAACGAGCACTCAAAAAAGAATTAGATGAAACACGACGTATGCGCGGTCAATTGGAAAAAGAAAAGAAGCAGTTTAATGAAAAACGAAAACAGATGTTAGCGAAGGCACAGGCCGATGCGGAATCTATGAAACGCAGTCTCCGTGTAGAAGGGGAGGCTATCATTAAACAATTAAAAGCTCAATTCTCTGAAACGAATAAGGATAAGCGTCAATCTGCCATCAATGCAGCCCGTAAAGGTATATCTAATGTTCACGTACCAGATGCCCCTATAGATGATAATCGTAAAGCGTTGACTATAGACGGCGTTGCTACTGGTCAAGTTGTATATGTTACGTCATTGCGTTCACTTGGCACGGTTTTATCCATTAAAGGTAATCGCGTGACTGTAGATATCAATGGTTTATCTGCTACTGTGAAAGTAAGTGAATTACAATCTACTACGCGAGAAGAGTCCAATAAGATTCAACGTGATAATCTTAAGGCGCAACCTAAAACACGTAAGAGAGCAGGGGGCTCTGCCGTGCAACGTCAAAAAGAGGTACGTACAGAGATTAATATTCTCGGTCAAACCGTAGATGAAGCCGTAGTTTCTGTTGGTCGTTTTATAGATCAAGCCTTACTTGGTGGTGTTAATCAGGTACGAATCATTCATGGTAAGGGCACTGGTGCATTGCGTGAAGGCGTACATCAGTATTTACGAACATTGCCTCACGTAGCACATTTTGAAACTGCCGGCTATGATGAAGGCGGAGCAGGTGCTACAAACGTAGTGTTAAAATAATATACTATTTTTAAGATAGTGAAATAAAAGAAGCAGACTCATATGAGTATGCTTCTTTTTTGTAATAGAAAAGAGGCAAAACCATGTGGTTTTGCCTCTTAACATGTCGACCAGCTATAAGTTAGCGATCTTTCTTCTTATCTTTTTTAGACTTCGATTGACTTGGTTTGGAATCGGTAGATTCTACCTTGGATGATGAGTCATCATCTTTTGAGATTGCATCATTTTTATCCTTATCATCCTTTTTATCTTTGTCATCTTTTTTGTCTTTGTCGTCCTTTTTCGGAGCTTCTTTCACCGGATTATAATGTCCTTCACTAACAGCTGCTTGAGCGCTAGCTGGAACATTAAAGTCGGAAGCAGGGGTATTGGCTAATGCGGCCGACATAAATTGTCTCCACATTACAGCTGGCGTTGAACCACCAGTAATACCTAATGTTTCAGATCCGTAGTCATCACCAATCCAAACAGCAGCAACTAA
>ERZ773049.11-NODE-11-length-104674-cov-35.570403_pt1 | contig 104674 bp, 85 predicted proteins | sample MGYA00580633_ERZ773049 | MGnify/ENA primary metagenome ERZ773049 (study PRJEB29015, sample SAMEA2737991) | human oral metagenome | biome: human oral; feature: human-associated habitat; material: dental | place: China | collected 2066 ...
TAGTTACTCCTTGCCCACTTTGCCAAATGCAACTTGATATGTTCCAAAAAGAAGCAAAAGAAGTTGTTGGCGGTGGCAAAGATATGCCAATCTTGCATATGTCCCAATTAGTAGGTCTTGCTCTTGGCATTACTCCTGAAGAAATGGGCATGCCTAAACGTCACTTAACTGATACTGCAGCAGTGACAAAATTTGTAGGTTAATTCGTTTTAATTTAGAGTGCCTCAGTTGGCTTATAAAATCTAAATTAAACCTATTATCATAATTACCGTAAAGACCCCCTGGCCTTGGCTAGGGGGTCTTTATTTGATACATATATGGTGTTTATTATATAATAGATAGGTAAGAGCATTGATGACATAAGGAGGTCTCATGAACGAAGCCTTATTAGAATATATAGACCATAAATTGAATGACGAAGAATTGGGACGCGTATTCCCAGTCACTTTTCAAGGCAATGAGTATTTTGTAAAACGTGCTGTAGGTAATAACCGGTCATCATGGATTAAACCATCCCCTCGTGCATCCTTTGATCATGAGTTTTATATGATGAACTTTGTGCGTACACAATTACCATTAGCTCCGGAAATTGTAGGCTTTCGAGAAAATTATTTCGTGACACCGAATTATGGTAAGAACTTGACCTACTATGGCCATTTACCGCAGGAGCATCCAGAAGATAGTTCCCTAGAAGATATGGCTGTTCATATTTTTTATGCTTTTGGTAAAGCTCTCGGCATGCTCCACGATTACGGTATCGCTCATGGCCGTCCTGCGTTGCGTGATATTGTATATGATCCAGATGCGGATAGCGTGATGCTCCTCGATTGGGAAAACGCACGCCGCTGGCCAGAATTCACGCCTGCTGGATGGGACTTACTTATTTTCATCCACAGCTATATCCGTGAAGGTGATTTGCCTAATACCTATCTATATGCGGCTATGAATGGCTATAGCTCTGCCCGTTGTGCACGAGAAACCGTTCTTCATGTGAAAGAAGTTTTACGCAAACGAGACTATCTATTTAAATTCTGCCGTTTATTGGAACCGTTCCATTTTGTAGATACAGAAGCAGCCGTAAAATCCTTTGATTTTATACAAGGACTAAAAATAGAATAACTGTGTATGACTAGTTAATTCTTGCAAAAACAGAATACTAAGAATACCGCAAATGACCCTCCAGTATGGTGAGGGTCATTTTATTATGGTAAAATAGATTGTATACACGGTGATATTTTCACCAGCATCAGTTAGCATTAGAAAATCATAAGTCCAGTATAGGGGAGTTATGACGAGGTATAATAAGTGGAATATATTATTTCATTCATGGAAACATATGGCTATGTAGCTATGTTTATTGCGATGGTTCTAGAGAATGCAAATGTGCCAATTCCTAGTGAAATTGTGCTTGGATTTGCAGGTTATTTGATTGCTCAAGGGATATTTGATTTGCATACGACAATGGTCGTTGGTACATTAGCTGGTATCGTTGGATCTATTTTATCGTATTGGATGGGGGAATATGGCGGTCGTCCATTATTATTGAAATACGGTAAATATGTATTCTTTAATGAGCATAAATTTGAACTCGCTGAAAAGATGTTTAATAAATACGGTGGTGCAGCTATATTCTTTGGTCGCTTATTACCTGGTGTTCGTACATTTATTTCCTTTCCGGCTGGTATGGCGCGCTATCCATTGTGGCACTTTATCGTTTGGTCTGTGCTCGGTACTATTCCTTGGACGATTTTACTCGTATATTTAGGAAAAGTGCTTGGGGAAAACTGGAAAGATCTTATTCAGTATAATCATGAGTTTTTGCTAGTTGTGATTGTTGTCTTTGCTGTTGTGGCTGCCGTGCTTGGATTTAAATACTATAAGAATCACCGTAAATCATAAGGAGGTCACAATGAAATTATCTCGTTTGACGCCTGTGTTGTTTGTTGTTTGGTTGGTATTCTTTATGGTAGCTAATAATATACTACCTGTAACCGATCCAGTAGAATCGAATTATGCGTTAACTGCTAAGGAAATGGTGCTGTCTGGCAATTGGTTATCGCCACAGATTTATGGGACATATTGGTATGACAAGCCGATTATGATATATTGGCTGATTGCATTAGCTTTTAAAATCTTTGGCATTGCCGACTGGGTTGTTCGTTTACCAAGCGCTATATTTGGTGCCTTGTCAGTAGCTGCCATGTTCCAATCTTTACGGACTTTCAGTCGACGGTGGCTCGCTGGTTTGGTAGGCTCCTCTATTCTTGGTACATCTCTTATGTTCTGGGCTGTCGCTCATGGTGTTATCACCGATATGGTATTGTTATATACGACCTTGATGGTTATGATGTATGCATACAAAGGGTTGAATGAAAATTCCAGTACGGCTATGATCGTAGCTTACGTATTTTCCGGATTAGGCGTTTTGACAAAGGGGCCTGTGGCGCTCGTTTTGCCGGGCTTGATTTTGCTTGTTTACGTTGCGCTTTGCCGCTCAAAACAAATGCTGTTCCGTCTCTTTGATTGGAAGGGGATTCTGGCCTTTCTTATCGTTGCTATGCCTTGGTATGTCTATATGTATAGTGCCCATGGACAAGCCTTTTTGGATGGATTCTTAGGCCTTAATAATGTGACACGTGCGACTCAGTCTGAACATCCGGAAGATAATGTGTGGTGGTATTATATCGCTATCTTCTTAGGGGCCTCTTTACCGTGGACTGGCGCTGTCATTTATGGAATGATAACGGGCTTTAAACAACGCCATAAGTGGTATATATATTGTATGTGTTGGGGCGTGGGTACTGTTCTATTCTATTCCTTGATGGCCACTAAGTATCCTCTATATACATTTATTAGCCTTGTGCCTTTCAGTATTCTTGGTACATTAGGAGCTATGAAAGCACTGCGTCCTGGGCGCCCTCGTTATGTCCCGTGGATTGTAGTAGGTCCAACCCTCCTATTATGGGGTGCTTATGTTGTGGCTTCCTTCTTTGCTCCTTGGGGCTATTATGGGTTGCTCTATGTTTTTGCAGGCGTATCCTTGTTGGGGTTGTTCTGGTTCTGGTGGACTCGCCAACGTTATCGTTTGTTGAGCATTGTCGTAATCGGTACGATGCTCATTTCCTCGATTGTGGTACTCGAAGGCTTGGTGCCTCTTGTTAAGCAACGTAGTTCTATCAATCTTATCCCTGTTGTAGATAAGTATAATGGTGATGTGTATTATTACAATGGGTATAGTACATCTGTCGTATACTATACAGGACATGAGGTCATTCGTATCAAGGGTGACAGCAGTCGTTGGGATGACAAGGATAAATTAAAACATCGTAGTGCTGAATGGGATAAGAAATACCTTATGGAACAAGTGACGGAGGACGAGTTTATCAAGCGTTTGGCTGAAGGTAAGCAAATCATGGTCATCGTTCCAAAGGGCGAAATTAAACACTTTAAACAGTCTAGTATTGCACCGTATGTTGGTGAGTACAGTGAGACTGGTAGCTCTGAGATCTATATTTTGAATAAACGACAAGCTTATATTGAAGAATAATATATTGTAAATTTTGTTTGTGAAAGTAGCATCAACCGCTCAATGCGGTTGATGCTTTTTTGTGTATATAATCAAGACAATTAATGTATATATTATGTCCTAATTACTATGTATACATTTTTGAGATTAAAACCTATTGTAGTCATATGTATTATTGACATATTAAAAACATATTGATATAGTAGGTTATATAATTTTTTAGAACGAGGTGTTCTGAAACCTTATTTCATCTAGGTTTTAGAAAAGTGCGGAAATGACATGTGTCAAAAACGTCCCTTGTTGTGAGGCAGAAAGAGGGGAAGATATGAAGAAAACTTGGTATCTAATCATTGCGGTGGTCCTCTTGGTTATCAGTGGTATAGCCTATGGCTATCATGAACACCATAAACCAAAGACGGCTCAAGAATTAAAGATTGTACGCGTAGCCTATTTACCAATTACGCATGCATTACCGGTATTTGCTACGAAAGAACTGGAAACTCCAGATGGTCCGGTTCATGTAGAACTTGTTAAGTATGGATCTTGGCCAGAGCTTATGGATGCCTTGAATACAGGTAAGGTAGATGCAGCAGCAGTTCTTGTTGAGCTTGGTGTAAAGGCCCGTGAACAAGGCATTGATGTGCGTGCTGCCGCACTTGGTCATACAGAAGGTAATATCATCATCGTCAACAATGATATTAATTCTGTGCAAGACTTAAAAGGTAAATCCTTTGCTATCCCTCATAAACAATCCACACAAAAAATCCTCGTAGATCTTATGCTTGAACGGGCTGGTCTTAGTGAAAAAGATGTACAAATCGTAGAGATGAGCCCTCCTGAAATGCCATCTGCTTTGGCGGTAGGTCAAATTGCAGGCTATAGTGTAGCAGAACCTTTTGGTTCTCTCGCATTGGAAATGGGGATAGGTAAGGTCTTTGAAGACCCTGACCACCTCTGGCACGACAATATTTGCTGTGCCCTCGTGTTTAATGGAAAATTTGTGGATGAACACCACGATATAGCGAAAGCTTTCACCAAGGCCTATCTTGATGCAGGTAAATACCTAGATGAGCATCCAGAGGCACAAAAAGAGATTTCCTTAAAGTATATGAAGTTTAAGGATCCTGTCATTGAACGTTCCCTCAAAGTGATTGGGTTTGGAGATTTAGCCCTTACAGAGGACCGTTATAATGCGCTCGTGCATCACATGACACATATTGATTTAATCAAAAACGTGCCGACCTATTCCGAGTTTGTAGACCAATCATTGTTACCATAGGAGGGGACCATGAAGAAATATACATATGTGCCGGGCGCATTTATTGCAGTCTGGCTGATTTGGGAGTTAATCGTTCGCCTCGGCGGATTTAACGAAGCTTTATTGCCGACGCCATATAAGGTATTACTTGGCTTTGGAGAACTTATTGGAGATGGGGTTCTCTTTAAAGATATTGCAGACAGTTTAGTACGCTTCTTCATCGGTTACATCATTTCCGTTGTAGCCGGCGTCTTCTTGGGCCTCATCTTGGGTTGGTATAAAGGAATTTGGAACTACATCAACCCTATCGTCCAAGTGATTCGACCAATTTCTCCTGTGGCGTGGTTGCCATTTATCGTTCTATTCTTTGGCATCGGTCAAGCACCAGCTATTGTTATCATCTTTATTGCAGCGTTCTTTCCTGTACTATTATCTACAGTATCCGCTATCCAAAATATCGATCCTGTATATATTAAGGTAGCGCACAACTTTGGTATTAAACAGCCAGAACTATTATTTAAAATCGTATTACCTGCCGTATTCCCAGGCATTGCATCGGGACTTCACATCGCTCTCGGTACGGCGTGGATCTTCCTTGTAACAGGGGAAATGGTAGGCTCCCAAACAGGCCTTGGCTTCCTCATCATCGATATGAGAAATAATTTGCGTAACGATCTCTTGATGGTAGCCATCTTGACCATCGGTTTCGTTGGGCTTTTACTCGATTGGGGCGTGTCCCTCATCGAAAAATGGATTTACAAACGTTGGGGTATTGAGAAATAGGAGGTGGCCTCATGGGTTACATTTCGGTGGGCAATGCACACAAGGAATTTATGAAAGATGGGGAACCACTCACCATTCTTGAAGATATTAACTTAGACATTGAAAAGGGCGAGTTTATTTGCCTCTTAGGTCCTTCTGGTTCCGGTAAAAGTACATTATTAAATGCAATGGCGGGCTTTGAGCTCGTTACATCTGGTTCTATTACTATCGACGGCGAAGAGGTGAAAGCACCTCAACTCAGATACGTAACGGTATTTCAAAACTATGGCTTGTTGCCATGGCGTACGGTAGAAAGTAATATTGAACTAGGCCTTGAAAGTAAAAAGGTACCCAAAGAGGAACGCCCTACTATTATCGATAAATACGTTAAGATGGTAGGCCTCGATCATGCTCGCAATCGCTACCCTGCAGAATTATCTGGGGGGATGCAACAACGTGTATCCATTGCCCGTGCACTAGCTGTAGATCCGGATATTATCTTCATGGACGAACCGCTAGGTGCCCTCGATGCATTAACACGTATCAACTTACAAGACGAAATCTCTCGCATCTGTCGCGAAGAAGGTAAAACTGTGGTATTCGTTACCCACGATATTGAAGAGGCCGTAGTTTTAGCAGACCGCGTTGTAGTACTAGCGGCAAATCCAGGACGTGTACAAACTATCATCCCTGTAAATATCATCGATAGAACGGACCGCACATCGGCATCCTTTGTTAATATTCGAAACCACATCTTCGAACAATTTCAACTAGCAAAAGAAGACAAAATCGAGTTCTATATTTAGTTATATAGAACTCAAAAGAAACACCCAAGACTTTCTATCCGCTTGGGTGATTTTTATATTTCTTATGCAATTCGTGTCATTATCATGTATAGTAGATATATATCGGTAATAACGTATGAAATTTAAATTGGAGGCTGTATGTCTTTATTTGAGTTAAAGGAGACCTTGTCTTTTGATGAATATATAGGGGCCTTTGATACAGAGCGTGTAGAAAAGGTGCGCGGTTTTGTAGATTGGCTGGCCCAGTATTCGGGTAGTCTTGTCCATAATCCTTGGAGTGAGGTAAATCCTGATTTAGAGATTGTTACAGATGGTTTTGATGCGGCCCAAGTGCGTCGAGATAATTTGGTAGCCTATTTATTACCGCGCTTAGGTCGAGCCAAGGTATTTGTAGTGGCTGAGGCAGTAGGATATCAAGGCGGACGTTTTAGTGGCATTGCTATTACTTGTGAAAGAATGCTATTAGATAAGCACAAAACCATTCGTGCGAAGGATATAACGCCGATTCGGTTGGAACGCACTAGTTCGCCTACTAGCTCTTTATTAAAAGGAACACAGCAGAAGGACGGTTTTAACGAACCAACTGATACGGTGGTGTGGAGTGCTATCGTTGAAAAGGGGATAGATCCGTATGATACGTTGTTGTGGAATATATTCCCCTTCCATCCTCATAAGGATAGAAATCCATTGAAGAATCGCACGCCTACGGATAAAGAGCAACAATTAGGTTGGGAATATACAAAACGCTTGTTAGATTTACATATAGAATTAGGTGGCGTAGAACCTCTTGTGCTCGCTGTAGGGCAAAAGTCTGCTGATACGATGGGCAAATTTGGTCTGTCTGCTATCGGCTTACGCCATCCTGCAAACGGTGGCGCCAATCTATATCGACAAGGCTTTGCGGAGGCTATAGATACATACTTAAAATAGTTAACAACGAGAGTTTTAATTGTTGTTCTTGTAACTATATTATGCGTATTTGGATTTTCTTTACGAACTATGGGACCAGAAAATGAAGTATTCCCTTCCGGGTGGTTTACAAATGCCATTGTTGGCGAAGGTAGTGAAGATGCCGCTCGTGCATCAGTACAAGGCTATTTTGATGCAGTAAATAATAAGGACTATGATAAGGCTTTCACGTATGTGATGAACCAAGTTAGGGCTAATCCGGTAGAAAAGCAAAAATGGCTCATATCTATGCAGCAAGGTGCAAAAGTGGATATGGTTACTTTGGATGTGGCACGGTTGAGTCGTTCAGGCAGTTTAAAGCGTATTGTATTTGAAGCAGATTTACAAATTACAAAGGCTGGCGAAGGCATGGTAGAGGCTAAACCAATGAAGCGATATATTTCTCTTATTGAAGAAAATGGTGCTTGGCATATTGAAGCTTTTTACAAACATTTGCCTGATGATGATAAATAAATATGATATATAAACACGGCTAGATTTTGTACGGTTATTAGATAAATCCGTACAAGCTTAATGAAATAGCGTTAACGTAAGGGGCCTCTTTTGTTAACGCTATTTTTATGTTATAATAATGACAACGTATGAAAGCGAGGCTTTCATCAGAACGATCGGATTATAATGAACATTAAACGGTAACGAAGAGAACGTAACGTCGCGGCTGACGCGTTTAATGGTACACTATACTCATTTGCACGAGGCGAATGGACAAAAGGACTTGAACGGTAACAATTGGTTGCGCTATTTTTGCGCCTATTTGAAAGACGCTGCTGGATAGCGCCTTTTTCGTTTGTCCGTTCCTCTGTAAAGATCAAATTTTAATGATAGGTGAAAATATATGTTAAACAAATTAATGAACAAAATTTTAGGAGGAACTGTGAATACAACAGATAATCAACATACTGCACAAGTGACTGCAGTAGAGACGGCTCCGTCTGCTCAAGGTGAGCAAAAAACAACGCGCCGTCGCACCAATACACGTCGACCTGCGGGAGAACACCGCAATACAGAAGGTCGTCGCACTGGTGAACGCCGTCATACAGACGAAGCTAGTCAAAATGGCGAAGGCCGCCAACGACGCACGACACATACAAGACCAAATACACGTCGTCAACGTCCAACAGCAGAGCAAGGCGAACAACAAGGTACAGAACGTAAACCTCGCCAACCTCGTCAAACCCGTACAACTCGAAGCGGTGAAAATACACATCGTACTGAACGAAATGGCGAGAATACTCGTAATATAAGAAATACACGTAATACGCGTACACGTAATACGAATGATAATAATCGTAATGAAAATACTAACAACCGTCGTACGCGCACTAACAATCGGCCGATAACTCGCAACCAAGAGGTTCAATCCGATTTAATTGGTCGTCAACCATCGGGCTCCAATAAGGGTAAATTTCAAATTATCCCTCTTGGTGGCCTTGGTGAAATCGGTAAAAATATGACCATTTTTCAATACGAGGATGAAATCATCGTTCTTGATGCAGGTCTTGCGTTCCCTAGTGAAGATATGCTTGGCGTAGATATCGTTATTCCTGATATGAGCTATATCATTGAGAATAAGGACCGCGTGAAAGCAGTCGTTATTACCCATGGTCACGAGGACCATATTGGTTCCTTAGCGTACCTTATGAAGGAAATTAACTGCCCTGTATATGCTACAAATCTTGTTTGTGGCTTGATTGAAGGTAAGTTTAAAGAGCATAAAGTATCTCCAAAATGCCTTCGCACGATTGCAGCAGGCGATGAAGTGCAAATCGGTCAAGTGAAGGTTGGTTTTATCCAAACTAATCACTCCATTCCTGATTCCGTTGCGGTGTACTTCGATACACCTATCGGTACTGTACTTCATACAGGGGACTTTAAAATCGACCAAACACCAGTTGATGGCAAATTGATGGATATTCATAAATTTGCAGAACTTGGCAACAAGGGCGTACTAGCATTGATGTCCGATTCTACAAATGTAGAAAAACCTGGTTTTACTGGTTCTGAAAGCTCCGTTGGACCTGCTATTAAACAAGCTGTAGGTGCTGCAAAAGGCCGCGTTGTATTGGCTACATTCGCATCTAACGTATCTCGTATCCAACAAGCAATCGATGCGGCGGTTATGTTCAACCGTAAGGTTGTCGTTATGGGTCGCAGCATGGTAAATGTTACAGAAATCGCACAAGAACGCGGTTATTTGAATATTCCACCAAATACGATTATCGACGTAGATGTAATGCACAACTATACAGATGACCAAATCATGATTTTAACAACTGGTTCTCAAGGTGAACCGATGGCGGGCTTATCCCGTATGGCTACAAGCAACCACCGCACTGTAGAATTGGCACCAAATGATACTGTTATTATCTCTGCTACACCAATTCCAGGCAATGAAGGTGCTGTTGGTAGAACTATCGATAACTTACTTCGTCTAGGTTGCCATGTTGTATATGGCAAAGATCGTGGCATCCACGTATCTGGTCATGCGAGCCAAGAAGAGCTTAAAACAATGCTCAACCTTGTGCGTCCAGAATACTTTATCCCGGTTCATGGTGAGTACCGTATGTTACGTCGTCATGGTGAACTTGGTGTGGCTATGGGCGTAGACCCTAAGAAGGTCCTCATCGGCGATAATGGTCAAATCTTTGAATTTGATAAAGACGGTGGCCGTAAAGGTGGCCGTGTACAAGCGGGTGCTATCTTCGTTGATGGTCTTGGTGTTGGCGATGTTGGTAATATCGTTATTCGCGATCGTCAACAATTGGCACAAGAAGGCATGGTTATCGTTGTTATGGCCATGGATACTGCTTCCGGTACCATCATTGCAGGCCCAGATCTTGTATCTCGTGGCTTCGTATATGTACGTGATGCAGAAGAACTTATGCTTGAAGCAGAACGTCGCGTTCATCAAGTATTAGATGATTGTGAAGCACAACGTATCAAGGACTGGACTACAATTAAACAAAACGTGCGCGATGCATTGGGTAAATTCTTCTATGACAAAACACGTCGTAGACCTATGATTTTACCAATCATCCAAGACGTACACTAAATAAAATATCCCTCTCAAGCAGAATGTCGTGATTACATGGCGAACAGTCTTGAGGGGGATATCTTTATTATTTTGAGACACCATAAGTAGCGTAGTTGCTGTAGTTATCTACTATATAGGGTATTTGAAGTTACTTCATTAAACTGCTATAATTAAAAGATAACTGGTATCCTTTTAGTGTTGAATGGAGTATTATGAAACAAACAAATACAAGAGCTATGGTGGAAACGGCGTTTTTAGCGGCCATCGTAGTTGCATTAACCGTTATAGGCGCTAGTCTTCCTGTTTTATCTTTGTTGGCTACTATCGTAGCTCCTGCGGCGATTGCTACAGTAGGTATCAGGAGGGGCGTTCGTTATAGTTGCTCAGCAGCTGTAGTAGCCTTTGTTATTGTTTCCATTTTATTGGGACCATTGACCGCTGTAGGAACAATCCTGATGTATGCAGTACCAAGTATTTTTATTGGACTCGGTTTTCGTAAACGTTGGTCCCCTTTAAAATTGATCTTGGTGCCTACACTAGCATTAGCGGTGACTACTATTATTACGCTCTTAGCATCAATGTCGATAATGTCCGTTGATTTACAGACATCCATTCAAAATATTGGTGATGAAGTACAAAATACATTTATAGACACAGTGAAACAACAATCGCTGCCACCAGAACAGACGGAGCTTTATATACAACAAATACAAGCGAGCTTAGTACAGATTAAAAGGATGCTTATCACTTATGCATTTTGTGCGTTTGCTGTTACGTCCTATATCTTGGCACGATTTACAGCATATATTGCAAAACGTACTAATAATCCTGTACAACCATTGCCTGCCATTTCATCCTGGCAAATACCTGTTTGGACGGCTGGTGTATTGGCTATAGGTCTTATTATTATTTATGGCTCATCCTTTGTTGGTATCAATAATGAGCTGCTTACAACTGTTGGTATGAACATTGCTTTATTTGGCGCCTTTGCTTGTGGCCTTAACGGTATCGCTTCTTTGCTTGGCGTTTTAGAAGGTTATGGTGTATCAAGGGTATTAAAAATTGTTATTATAGCTCTTTTATATGTCATGATGCCAATATCTCTAGTAACGTTTGGTGTTATGGATATGTTTTTAGATTTACGATCTCGTTTCAATCAACGAGGTTATTAATAGAAAGGAGGTTGCTATGAAATCCTTTCAACGAAGATGGGAAGCAATGGAATGGACCTTTATTGGTGTCATCGTTCTATTAATCTTAATCATCGCTTATTTAAATTGGCTATTAGCCATATTGTCACTCATCGTGGTGGTTGCTGTATACTTGATTAATTACAATACCATTCACAATCGTCGTCGCTTAGCACGCGAACAATTTGGTGCTATGATGAAGAATGTGACGCAGGCGGCTAACTTTGCATTACAAAACTTACCGACTGCTATTGTACTTGTCAATAAGCAAGGTACATTGGTATGGAATAATAGTGTATTTGCCGATTGGGTTCCGGTGGACTGGAATAAATTGCAAAAAATGTCCGCTTTGATTCCTGGATTTAGAATTGATAAGATTTGGGGCAAATCGGGGTTCTTGAAAGAGCAATACGGGGATCGCTATTTCCAAGTGGTGTACAAGTTCATCGACCCTCGCGATACAAGACCTGATGCAGATCCTAATGATGAATTAACGGAACATGCGGTTATGGCCTTGTATTTTAAGGATATTACAGCCATTGAAAAGGAACGTATTAAGGCGCAAGAAGAACAGCCTGTATGGGGCATGATTCAAATCGATAATATCGAAGAATTGACGAAGGGCCTTAGCGATAGAGAATATACAAATCTATGGGCGGAAATCAATAATATCGTCGTTGACGAAATCGATAAACACGAAGGTTTTATTCGAAACTTCCAAGATGATATGTACACATTTGCCATTTCTCGGGGAGCTTTGCAAGACATGGAAAATAACGGCTTTAATGTGCTTGAGCGCATCCGTAAATTGCCTTCTCCGCGTCAAGTGCCTGCTACGATTAGTATCGGGATTGGCGAAAATGCAGGCTCTGTTAAGGATGTGTCCGAACGTGCTCGCGCAGCCCTCGATATTGCCTTAGGGCGCGGTGGTGATCAGGTTTGCATTATGGATGGTGAAAGCACCCGCTTCTTCGGAGGCAATACAGCAGGTGTTGAAAAAAATACGCGCGTTCGTGCTCGTGTGGTTAGTCAAGCCATTCATGAATTGATGAATGATTCTGACAAAATCCTTGTTATGGGTCATCAACGTGAGGACTATGATGCATTAGGCGGTGCTATTGGCGTCGTATCAATTGCACGTACTCTTGGTAAAGAGGTGCGATTAGTACTTTCAAAAGAAACAAATGCCATTGATAAAATGGTACATGTTCTTGTGGAAGACGAATTTTGGAAAACTCATATCTTAACGCCTGCAGAAGCAAAATTGTGGGCTGATGCGAATACATTGGCCATCGTTTGTGACACGCATAGAACACCGATGGTAGCAGCGCCAGAGGCTCTTGAAGTATCTGAGCGACGCATTGTCATCGATCATCATCGTCGAGCAGCAGATTTTATTGAAAATCCATTGCTTACGTATTTGGAACCAGCTGCATCATCTACGAGTGAGCTCGTAACAGAACTTGTACAATATGCAGGAGTTCCTGTGAAACTTTCAAAAGCGGAAGCCACAGGCATTTACGCAGGCATCGTTCTAGATACGAAGAATTTCGTTCAACAAACGGGGGCACGTACCTTTGAGGCGGCAGCGTTCTTGCGCCGTGCAGGGGCGGATATTGAAAAGGTTAAACAATTATTTATTGAAACCTTCGATTCTATCCAATTGCGTGCTAAAATGGTATTTGAAGCCAGTCGTACTGAAGGGATTGCTATTTCTGTAGCACCTGAAGGTTTGAAGGATATGATGGCATTGGCTGCACAAAGTGCGGATATGCTCATCAGTAATGAAGATATTGAAGCAGCCTTTGTACTTTATCCCCTCAATGACGGTGGCATCGGCGTTAGCGCTCGATCCAAAGGCAAGGTAAATGTACAGGTTGTAATGGAATCCTTAGGTGGTGGTGGTCACAGAACAGTGGCTGGTGCCCAACTACAAGGCATGACGATAGAGGAAGGGAAGGCGGCTATTCTAGATAAAGCGCTAGAAGCCCTTCATTCCGCTGAAAAAGAGGAGGCATAATAATGAAAGTAGTATTGTTAGAAGATGTAAAAAAAGTTGGTAAAAAAGGCGAAATCGTTGAAGTAAGTGACGCATATGGTCGTAATGTATTGATTAAAAAAGGCCTTGGTCTTGAAGGTACAGCTACGAATGTAAACAATGCACGTCAAAAACAAGAATCCATTGCACATAACAAAGCAGTAGCAAATGATAAAGCTAAAATCTTAGCAGCTCAATTGACTAAGGTTGAAGTTACTGTTAAGGTTCGCATGGGTGAAGAAGGCCGCGTATTCGGTTCTGTTACTGCTAAAGATATTTCCGATGCAGCGAAAGCTCAATACAAGGTAGATATCGACAAAAAGAAAATCGAAATAAAAGAACCGTTGAAAACATTAGGTGTTCATGATGTAGTGGTTCGTGTACATCCAGAAATTACGAGCACTATCAAGGTTAACGTAGTCGCTGAATAATTTTCGAATCACCATGCTCACAGAGTGTGGTGATTCTTTTTGTGCATAGAAGAGGCGTGACGCACGCTTTCATAGGGAAGATATTCATATTCTAGTTAAGGGGAGAAGGACATGGACGTACGCATACCACCGCATAATGAGGACGCGGAAAAGGCCGTATTAGGGGCGTTGCTAACCGATGGCTCATCATCTGGCGAAGCCGTTGATCTGGTAACAAGTATCGTAGATCGTAATGATTTTTATCGTGATACGCATCGAATCATTTATGATGCTATTTTAAATCTTGTAAAAAGCAACAAGACGGTAGATTTTATTACGTTAAGTGAAGAACTAGAACGACGTAAAAAATTGGATACCGTAGGTGGCATTGCTTATATTACATCTCTTGCGAATGAAGCGACAGGCTATAATATTGAAGAGCATGCGCGCATTATTGTAGAAAAAGCGCAGATGCGCCGTCTCATAGATGCAGGTAATAAGATTGTCGGAATGACTTATGCTGGCGAGGATGAGCCATCTGTCATTATGAATAAGGCGGAACAACTCGTTCTTGATGTAGGCGGTCAAACACAATCAGAATCGACATTTTCTCCCATTGGTGATGTAGTTCTTACGAATATTGATAGACTTAGTAAATTGCAACAACATAAGGGTTCTATTACAGGTGTACCAACTGGATTTAGAGATTTAGACTTCATGTTGAATGGTTTACAACGATCAGATCTTATTCTCGTAGCGGCTCGTCCGGCGATGGGTAAGACGGCTTTCACATTGAACATTGCTCAAAATGTAGCGATGGGGATTAAGCGGACCGTAGCATTCTTCTCCCTAGAAATGTCCAAGGAACAGTTAGTAGGACGTATTTTGTCCTCCGTGGCCGGTATTGAATCAGATAAGTTACGTAAGGCTGACATGGATCCTAATGATTGGGGGAAGGTGATGGCTGCGGCGGATGAGATGAGCCAAGCTAACCTGTTCATCGATGATACGCCAGGCCTTACGGTGCAGGATATGCGCGCTAAGTTGCGCCGCCTCAAGGTAGAACATGGCCTTGATCTTATCATCGTCGATTATATTCAGCTTATGCAGGGACGTAGCTCCGGTAAGGGCAGCGAAAATCGACAACAAGAGGTATCTGAAATCTCTCGTAATCTAAAACTGATTGCTCGTGAATTTAATGTGCCTGTTATTGCTTTGTCTCAGTTGTCTCGTAGTGTTGAAAGCCGCCCAGACAAGCGTCCGGTATTATCTGACCTTCGTGAATCTGGTTCCCTTGAACAAGATGCGGATATCGTTATCTTCTTGTATCGCGATAAATATTACGATGAAAACTCTGAAATGGGTGATAAGGCAGAGGTTCTTATCCGTAAACACCGTAATGGTGCAGTGGGTAGTGTAAAACTTCTATTTATTGGCGAGTTAACACGATTCTTAGATACGGTAGACGAAAATCGGGTTGGACCGGAACAATAAATGTAATCTGTCGTTGTGTTATATACTTAGAATTAAAAAATTCAAAGCACGAAGGTATCTATTATTAGAAATATGTCTAATGATAGATACCTTTTTTATAGTTAAAATTATCCACAAAATAACAAACATACGTTTGAAAATATTGCGTATTTTTGTTATACTAATGATAGAAATTATGGAAATACTAATTTTTGTGAAAGTCGATACATTAGCGTTTTAAGGAGGTGTTGGTATGGGGTCAGCTGATACAGATCGGATGTATATGTGTATTGATTTAAAGAGCTTTTTCGCATCTGTAGAATGTGCCGATTTGGGTGTGGATCCCTTTACAACACCGTTAGTGGTGTCCGACAATTCGCGTGGCAAGGGAGCGATTACATTGGCCATCTCTCCAGCGCTTAAAAAGCTAGGCGTTAAAAATCGATCTCGCTTATTTCAAATTCCTTCACATATTGAATACATCACGGTAAAGCCTCATATGAAACGGTATATGCAGGCGTCGGCGCAGATTTATGGAACGCTACTAAATTACATATCCCCTGAAGATATTCATGTGTATTCTATTGATGAATACTTTATAGACATCACGCCATATACGAATTTGTACAAGAAAACGCCTCGTCAGTTGGCTCAACTCCTGCTTGATGCGGTGCTCGAGGCTACTCATATTTACGCTACTGTTGGCATTGGGACTAACTTATTCCTCGCTAAAATTGCCCTCGATATACTGGCGAAGCATGTGCCGGATTTTATAGGGTATCTTGATGAAAATCTTTTTAAAGAGCAAATTTGGCATCATCAGCCGATTACAGATATTTGGCAAGTCGGCAGCGGTATTGCAAATCGTTTGCGTAAATTTGGCGCCTTTGATTTGCATGGCATCACTCAAGTACCGGAACATAAATTATATAAGGAATTCGGTGTGAACGCAGAGCTGTTAATCGATCATGCGTGGGGCCGTGAAAGCTGTACCATTGCCGATATTCACGCCTATAGACCATCTAAGCATTCTCTTTCACAAAGCCAAATTCTATTGCGTAATTATACGGCTGATGAGGCACGATTGCCCATGCGTGAAATGGTAGAGTCCTTAGTCCTTGAACTGTTACAGATTAAGGCAGTTACAAAGTGTATTCATGTTCACATCGGCTATGCAGCAGAGGATGTAAAGTCCACTGGTGGATCCAGAACTTTAGCACATTATACGGACTCATTTCAAGAGTTATGTCCCGCGGTACTAGCCTTGTTTGATAAATATAAACGGCCTCATGAGTTAATACGACGTATTTCCGTTAGCTTTGAAGATTTAGTTAATAAGGTCGCTGTACCGACTGAAATAGACCTGTTTAGTAATGCATTAACGGAGGCGGCAGAGCAAGAGGAACATATACAGAAAACCATGCTGAATATTAAAGATCGTTTTGGTAAAAATGCTATCCTTCGTGCATCTAGCTTGCAAGAAGAAGGGACCATACAGTTTAGAAATACATTGGTAGGCGGTCATAATGGAGAGTAGATTTTATAATAGGAATTGATGTATTGCGTGAGGGAAGGTATGCATTCATGAAACATCGGATGTCGCGTTTGCAACGGGCTAAACAATTTATGCCCTTTGCGGCATTAAAGGGATTTGAAACCTTGCTGGCCGCCGTAGCACGGCCTAAGGAGTCTCGTGTAGAGCTATCTGAGGATCAACTAGAGGAACTAAATCGTACAATCCAATCATTGACATACGGGAATTTTGTGCGAGTCCTATATTACAACGGTCATTGTTATACGGAGTTGGTGGGCGCCATAGAGATGATCAATAAGACGGCCCATACTATGTCTATAGAGGGGATTGTCATTACCTTTAAAGATATAAAAGAAATCAATCTTTATGAATGAAAATAGTAAATACTATAATGTAAAAATATAGAATTAGCCCATGCGTATAGGTGATACGTATGGGCTGTTTTACGTCTTATTAATTTTGATAATTTTTCTTGACATATAGTATAGATTCTATTAAAATAACATATGAAGAAACATTCATATGTTATTTTAATTCATATAGGATGAAAGCTTTCTGTGCTTTCAAATATAGATAAAGGAGATATCATGGAAGAAACATTACTTCTAAAGGATTTGAACTGTGCGAACTGCGCAGCAAAAATCGAAGATCGTATCCGTAAAATGGATGTGGTAGAAACAGCTAATTTTACACTTGCTACACATCAATTAAAATTAACTGGCTCTTGGGAAGACCGTGAAGCTCTTAAGCGTGATATTCAAGATATTTGTGATGCTATTGAAGAGGGCGTAACAGTAGCTGATTACGAACGTAAATCTAAAGCGGCTGTGGATGATGGCCGTGACAACAATCAGGACAATGACGCTGTAACAATTGCAGTTATCGTAGTAGGTCTATTATTTATGATCTATGAAGCATTGACTTCCTTTGTTCCATCCATCGGATTGCCAGAGAGCATTGAAACTCCAATTTACTATGTGGCTTATGTATTACTTGCCTTCCCAGTATTGCGTACTGCAGCGCGTAATATTTTAAAGGGTGAAGTATTTGATGAAAACTTTTTGATGTCCATCGCTACATTGGGTGCCATCGCTATCGATGCATTACCTGAATCAGTAGGCGTTATTTTATTCTACCGTATCGGTGAATTCTTCGAAGAAAAAGCAACAGATCGTAGCCGTACAGAAATCATGAATGCTGTAGATATGCGTCCTCAAGAGGTGCGCGTCATAGATACATGCGGCGGTGGCGAAATTGTAGTTATGGCTCCTGAAAAGGTTGAGGTGGGCTGGACTATTGAAGTTCGTCCTGGCGATTTGATTCCTTTAGACGGTACGATTCTTGAAGGTGAAACTCGCGTCAATACGGCTCCTGTAACCGGCGAACCAGTGCCTGTTCGCGCAGAACCAGGTACACAATTGATGTCTGGCTGTATCAATGAAACTGGCCGTATTACAATGCGCGTCGATAAGGTTCTAGAAGAATCTATGGTTACTAAAATTCTTGATGCTGTTGAAAATGCGGCTGCATCAAAACCTAAAATCGATAAATTCATTACGCGCTTTGCTCGTGTATATACTCCAATCGTAGTAGCCCTTGCCCTTGCTGTTGCGATTATTCCATCCCTCATTACTGGCGAATGGCATAAATGGATTTATACAGCCTTAACATTCCTTGTTATTTCTTGTCCATGTGCATTGGTACTAAGCGTGCCACTTGCATTCTTCTCCGGTATTGGTAACGCATCCAAACATGGCATCTTGCTTAAAGGTGGTCGTGTTATTGAAGCATTGGCTAATGTGAAAGCAGTAGCTCTTGATAAAACAGGTACTATTACATCTGGTGAATTTAAAGTACATAATGTTGAAACTGTAGCGTCTAATGTAAGTAGTGCTCAATTGTTATCCATGGCGGCAACTATCGAAGCCGTATCTAATCATCCAATTGCAACAAGTATCGTTGCTGAAGCAAAGAATCAAGGCCTTACAGTAGAACCTTCCGATTTTGTTCAAGAATTGGCTGGCGAAGGTATGGTAGGCACGACGGAAGATAAACAAATACTCGTTGGTAACCGTCGCCTTATGGAACGCTATGATGTACAAGGCTATCCAACAGAACCTGCTGAATACGGTACAGAAGTTCTTGTAGCCGAAGGTAATACATACCTTGGCCGTATTATCATCGCCGATGAAGCTCGTCCAGATTCTGCTGAAGCGATTGCTGATCTTAATCGTCAAGATATTAAAACTGTTATGCTTACTGGTGATGCTGAAGCAAGCGCTAACTATATCGCCAAAGAAACGGGTGTAAGCGCAGTACGTGCTCAACTATTGCCTCAAGATAAATTGTCCGTTGTTCAAGATATTCGCTCTGAATATGGGCCTACTATGTTCGTAGGCGATGGCATCAATGATGCGCCAGTTCTTGCTGGTGCTGACGTAGGTGGTGCGATGGGTAGCGGCGCTGATGCGGCTATCGAAGCGGCCGACGTTGTGTTTATGCGTCCATCTTTGACCGCTATTGCACATATTCTTGAATTGTCCAAATCAACATTGCGCGTGGCTTGGCAAAACGTTGTATTCGCCATTGCTGTTAAAATCCTTATCATGTTGCTTGGCATCTTAGGCTATGCATCTATGTGGTGGGCTGTATTTGGCGATACAGGCGTATCCATCCTTTGTATCTTAAACTCTGTCCGCATCTTGCGTAGAAAATAATACTGATAGATAATAAACTGCTCCTACATTGTATTAGGCAATGAGGAGCAGTTTTTCTATGTAAAACTTTCACAAGAGAATTGAATAGTACACCTAAATAGTATATAATTTTAAAGATGAGATACAGTATTTTCGCTCGGAAGGAGGGATAACATGATTACGGTGTACAAGCACATAGAAGAAGAATTAGTAGCCGATTACACGGTATCAGATGCCACAAAAGGTTCATGGGTAAATTTGGTGAACCCAGACCCCGATGAGTTATCCCTTATCAATATTCTGACGGAAATTCCTACAGACGTATTAAAGACCGCCCTCGATATGGAAGAACGTTCTCACGTGGAATTAGAGGACAATTATATCTTTGTTGTTATCAACATTCCTGTTGTTCGCGGCAATGATATGTACGATACGGTGCCACTTGGTATCTTTTTGACGCCAGATTTCTTTATTACCATCTGTTTAGAAGAATCTGAAGTGCTCTATCCGTTTATTTCCAATCAGATTTCTACGTTCTATACGTACAAAAAGACCCGTTTCTTGTTCCAAATTTTGTATCGCACGGCGACCATGTTCTTGCGTTACTTGCAACAAATCAACCGTCGTACCGACGATATCGAAGTCCAATTGCGTCATACTACAAAGAACAAGGACTTCTTTCAATTGTTGGAATTACAGAAATCCATGACATACTTTACATCCGCCTTGCGTACGAATGGTACCGTTATGGAGCGTTTATTGCGCTTGCGTGGTCACAGTTCCTATAAACACCTTCTCAAGATGTATGAGGAAGATGAGGATCTATTAGAGGACGTTATCATCGAGAATAAACAGGCCATAGAAATGGTTGAAATGTATTCTAATATCTTGATGAACATGATGAACGCCTTTACATCCATCATTTCAAACAACCTTAATATGGTTATGAAAATGTTGGCAGCCTTGACGATTACCTTGGCCGTACCGACCATTATCTTTAGCTTGTGGGGGACCAACGTGCCATTGCCGTTTCAAAACGATGAAAATGGTTTCTTCGAGGTGGTAGGCATCTCCGTAGCCTGTTCCATCGTGGCCATTATTGGCATGTGGAAAAAAGATCTTTTCTAAGATACTAATTATAATAGATATACTGAAAGCTGGCTTTAGGCCAGCTTTTTCGTTTTTAGTATAAGTAGTTCTACATGGGAGATATCTGAGGTTACCTCTATTCAATTGTTGCACACTTCAATATAAATCTGCTATAATATACCATTATGGAGAGGTGTCCGAGTGGTTTAAGGAGCTGGTCTTGAAAACCAGTGACTCCGCAAGGGGCCGTGGGTTCGAATCCCACCCTCTCCGCCATTCAATTTTATATATTACTATACTTGGTAAGGCAATTGGAGCCCGTGCCTTGTATAGTACTATAGAGAACCTTTTATCATTTTGGTAAAGGGTTCTTTTTTTAGTTTGAAAAACTCTTTCTATTTATAGTATGATAGCCCTATATGTTATTTTTCTATAGAAAGGAGCTCGTATGAGTAGAATTGGTTTCTCGCGAACTCAGATTTTAATTCTTGTCAGCGTTTGGCTAACGTTTTTGATTAGCTTTGTTATGCGTCTATCTTGGGCGTCGTTGATGCCGATTGTCAATGAAGCATTGAATTTTACGCCACAAATGGGAACGACCTATTTATCAGCCTTTTACATGGGCTATGCTATCATGGTATTACCAGGTGGTATCTTAGCGGATAGAATCGGTTATCGATATACTATATTGGTTAGCTTACTCGCTATGGCAGTCATCACCGCATTGATGAGCACCATTGATAATTACACCTATGGATGGGTGTTGCGCTTCTTATTAGGTATCGTATCCGGTCCTATACAGGCCTCTTGCTTGAGTGCCATTGGGGATTACTTTGGTCCTAATCAACGTGGCGCAGCCGTTGGTATTTTCATGTCTTGTACATCGCTTGGGGTGGCGACTGTAAATTTATATGCCCCTTATGTAGCAACGAATTATGGTTGGCAAAATGCATTCCTCTTAACTGCTTTGTTGCCAGTTCTTATCTTTATACTTAGCTACTTTACAGTTCGTAAGCCAAGTGCTGAAATCCTAGCTCAACGTGAAGCGGAGGCTCATGTCGAAGCGGTTCCTGTAGGGGAAAAGCCATCCATAAAAGAAAACTTGATTCACGTGTTAAAAAACCGCAATATTCGTTGCCTTGCGTTTGCCGGCTTTTTCGCTACCGGTGCTACATGGGCGGTGGCTCAATGGTCAAACTTGTACATGGTAAAACAACTAGGTGTTAACGCCATCTATGCAGGTCATGTTATGTCCGCTTTTGGCTTGGCTGCACTTATTGCAAAGCCAACCATCGGTATTCTATCCGATATTTTGCCGATTAAGAAAAATCATTTAACAGCACTCGTTATGTTCTTATTTGGACCGGCCTTAATACTCTTTGCAAGCACCACAAACCCAGATATGCTCTTTATTACAGGTCCAATTCTTGGTATTGGCGCATTCATGCACAGTGCGTTGACGAATGCTCTCGTTGTACAATCAGCAGAACCTCACTTGCGAGGCACTACAGCGGGATTTGTAAACTTATTTAATCAAATCGGTGTTATGTTGGCGCCTATGATTTTAGGTAGTATGCTAACTGCAACTGGTAGCTATAAATCTGCATTGATGACCCTTGCTATTGCACCAGTTATCGGTGCCGTTGCCTTGTTCTTTGTAAGACTAAAAAAATAAATTTCCCAATGCGTTGTGATGGGCTATTTAGCGCCGCCACGTGTTGACCGTAATCCTTTGCTAACCGTTGCTGCGGTAATGTATCGATAGGATACCCATTTTCTGCATAGAATGTTGGTTTTGATATTTTCCACGCAGTCATCGTCACCGGTGCATTAGGTTGTTGGCTATAAAATGTTAAGTTTGTATCATAGTCTGCAATTACATTATTTTTTGTGTATAAGCTTAATAGACGCGCTTGTACCGTTTTATAATTAGCAACAGTCTGTTTCGTATGAATCGAACTAAGGTCGACATACATACGCTCGGTATCGCTAGAATAGGCTAGCTGATATTGAGTGGGCTTTTGCTCTATTTCATATTGTGATATGGAAAATCCTGATTGCGAGGTACATAATAGGGTTCACACGAGAGCTAAAAAATATTTCATTCTAATTCTCCTCTCCATGTGAAAAAAGTGTACCATATTGTACTTAAGAATACATGAAGATGAGTAATATATTGTACTTTATACATATATACTTTACAATGTAGATGAATTAATGTACAGGGAGGAATTTATGAATATAATATGTTTTGGAGATAGCATCACCCGTGGATATGATGTGAGAGAAGGTCTCGGTTGGATTGAATTATGTAGTGCCGCACTACCCGCATATCATATAGAAAATCACGGCATCGATGGACTATCTGTGCAAGGTTTAATCAATTATTTAGAATCCTGGTGTATCGACAAGTCCTATGAGAAGGATCGATATATATGTATTATGTGCGGTACAAATGATATTTTGCAAAATCGCGATAGCGACTACGTATATAACAAGCTCATTAAAGCCGCTACCATAGCCGGTGAAAAGGGACATGTTATTATGGGCCTTGAAACACAAATCGATAGTGAAATGGATGGACTTAATCATGTGGTAGTGGACGTAAACCGTCGTTTACAGGAATATGCCTTAGAACATGGTTTACAAACTATCGATTTTTATACCGTTCTTCATGAAGCCGATCAAATTGGTCAAATTGTATTTGCTGGAGAGGTTCATCCAAATGAGCGAGGCTATCGCTTGATGGCCTATAAGGCATTGGAAACATTTACACGATTATAGTAGAAAAGAGCACATTCCCGTAGGATGTGCTCTTTTCATTATATGTAGTGCTCGACATAAGCCGTACACTGGAGGTCAATTATTTTTGTTTGGATGTTTTGTCAGCTGCAGCGTGTGCAGAAGTTGCGATAGCGTAAGCAGTGTCTTTCACAAGTTCATAAGTTTCATCACTGTTACCAGAAACCGTTACAGCTGCTACGGATGTAGGTTGTGTCATATTAACAGTAACGCGTAAGGATGTGTTGTTTACGATGGCTTCTGTAATAACATTTGTTGTAAATACATTAGCGATGCCATTATACAGTTTTGATATTCCATGGTGTACAATAGTATATATATTTATATGTCGTATAAATTATCTGTGCTATATATTTTATTTTAGGGATGATGAAATATAAGCAGAATTACTAAATGTAAGCATCGTTGTGGGAGGTAGTATGAGTATTACCATGTATTATGGTCGTGCTGGTTCCGGTAAGACCCGTGCCGTATATGAACGCATTCGGCAGGTTATCACCGAATGTCCAGGTGACCCTATTATTTTGCTCGTTCCAGAGCCAGCCACCTATCGCGTGGAACGGGAACTTGCGGAATTTATGCCTCAAGGAGGCTTTACGACGGTCCGCGTCGTTGGCTTTGGCCGATTGGCCTATCAGGTATATCAATCAATCGGTAATGTAAAGGCTCAGCAACAGAGCATATCTCAATTGGGTAGAACCATGTTACTAAGCCTTGTGATGAAGCGTAAAGGGGCTGAATTAGGCCTGTTATCACAAGCCGCTAAACGGCCAGAGTTTTCATCTGTCTTGCAAGGATTATTTTCCGAATTTCGCTCATTTCGCATTGGACCTGATGAATTAGAGTCTGGTGCACAGCGCGTATCAAATGGTGTATTACAGAAAAAGCTACAGGAATTGGCACTATGCATGTCGGCCTACGAAGAGGAATTGCAGCTTCATGGGCAAATTGATGGGGACCCTATCATGGACCTTGTTCATGCATTGCCACAGTCTCCATTGATGGAAAACTGCCATGTCTTTGTTGATGGATTCCACTGGTTTACACCGGTTCATTTTGAGCTGTTATACATGCTCTTTGATCTTGCTGTAGAATCGGTAATCACCGTCGATTTACCAGCTGATCCTAAACGTATATTGGCTAATAAAGGTCATCATGGCATCTTTAATCGCTCCGTTGAAATCTTGGAAAATCTCCATAAGGAATATGGAACGAAATTGTCCTTTCAGTCCTTTACAGGACATAGAGGGACACCTGTATTGCAATCCTTGGAGGAAAACTTCTTTCATGGTAAGCGCAATACTACGGATGAACATATACCGCTTGTAAGCGCCTATAATCGGGAACGCGAGGCGGATTGGGTGGCTCGTGATATTCTTTCCTATATTGAAAGCAGTCCTAATGCACGTTACCGCGATGTGTGTATTATGCTTCGTGAATCCGAAACCTATGGCGATACGTTGGAAAAGGTATTTACTCGTTATGGGATACCTCATTTTGGAGATCGTCAACGACCTATGAACAATCATCCGCTCGGAGAATTGATGACGGATTTGCTCGGTATCGTTAAGCATAGCTATAGTCGTGATATTATGTTCCGTCTGTTGAAAACGGATTTAACACCTCTTACTCGCGAGATGGTGGATGAATTAGAAAACTACGTGCTCGAATTTGGCATTGATCATCTACAGTGGGAACGAGATAACTGGTCTTATATGCGCCGTATAACGGGGCTTTCAGACGAAGAACAACCGGACGCACCGAGACATGCGCGCGTGAATGCATCGAGACAGGCCATCATGGATATTTTGATACCTTGGTTTGATTTTGCTACGTCTAGCGACGCGCATACAGGGGCGGAATGGTGTAAACATATCTATAGAGTCCTCGAAGAATTACAAGTGCCTCAACGCCTCTATGAATGGTCCTTAGAGGCTGAACGAGATGGCGATTTAGAATCCAAGGCCAGTCACGAGCAAATGTACAATGCGGTCATCGGATTTCTTGATGAAATGATGGTCCTCACCGATACGGAAACATTGACGTTGGATGAAATGATAGCCCTCTTAGAAGAGGTCCTCGACAATGTTCATTACTCCATGATTCCTCCGTCCCTTGATCACGTAGCGATTACCACCATAGAACGGGCGTACAGCCAATCGTGGCCTCGGGTCTATGTGATGGGCCTTAATCAAGGTGTGTTCCCACAAAACATGGGCGATGAAGGTTTGATTAAGGATAGAGAACGGGAAGCATTGGCTGAGGCGGGTATCGTTCTTGCCGAAGGCGCTTTGCCGAAGGCGTTTAATGAAAATTTCCTCCTCTATTTAGCGATGACGCGGGCCGAGCAGCATTTAACCATATCCTATGCAGGTTCCAATGATGAAGGGGAAGGACTTGAAAGTTCCCTCGTTATTAAACGGTTACAATCTCTCGGCTTCTGTACATCCCCTATAGAGGTTCCTTTCACCATTCAAGATGATACTGAAGATAATTATTTATGGCGTCCATACCAAAGTCTATCCCTATTATCTGAACGTTGGGGCGCTTTGTTTAGTGGCGTACCAGTGTCACCATTATGGTGGGGCCTCTATAACTGGGCTCGCCATGATGGAGCTTACAGACCACGCTTGGAGGTCGTGAGCCGTGGTATTCGCGACAATAATGATGTACCTGTTATTGCACCGGAGCTAGTAACTGGTCTGTTCCTCAAACGGGGCTATATGTCTGGGTCGGTAACGCGTCTTGAAAAATATCGTCAATGTCCGTTTAAATTCTATGCTCAATATGGGTTGAAATTAGAGCCTCGTAAGGTTCGTTCCTTTGGGGCCCCTGAAATTGGTACTTTTTTACATGCCAATTTGGAGCGGTTGGGAACGCAACTATTATCCGAGCATAAGCAATGGCGTGATTTGGATGAAACGGCGCAACAGGAATTATGTGCTCGCGTAGCAGCGGATATATTAGAAGAAAACCGTTATGATGAGGATGAAAAGACAGCCTATGATAAGGCCATTGAAGAGCGCGTTGTGAGAACGTTACAGAAAACGGTATCACGCCTTGTCGATTGGTCTAGTCGGTCCTCCTTTGATACGATGTATTTGGAGCAGGACTTTGGACGTCCCAATGGATGGGACTCCATTAAGGTATCCCTTGGAGAGGACCGCTATTTACGTTTAGTAGGGCAAATTGACCGTATCGATGAATACAAACGCGATGGACATACGTATGGCATGGTTATCGACTATAAATCGGGGAGTACATCGGTTAATGCACAGGAAATTTACTATGGTCTAAAATTACAATTGATGACTTATCTGTTGGCATTAGAATCGGCTTATAAGAAACACCATGATCAACCGATGACACCGGCCGCTGTGGTGTATACGTATGTAAAAAATCCACGAACGCCAGCGGGTGAGCCTGTGTCTTATGAAGAGGCCAAAGTCTTGGCGGATACAAATGGGGCCCTTAATAATAAAGGGTATTTTACAGATGATATCGACATGTTGGAAAAGATGGATAAAAATTTGCTCACTTATAAGAGCAAGGGCCCTTATGTGCCCGTTCGTATTACGGGAAAGGGAACCATTCATTCTGGGGATATGAAAATTGTTAAATCCTCCGGTGATTTTGATATCATGTGCCGCTATACGGAATCTATTATGGCGGATACCGGTTCTGCCATCGGCAAGGGCGAATTCCCCATTGCTCCGTATCAGTTGAACAAGACCATTCCTTGTTCCTACTGCGATTACAAGACCGTGTGTCGCTTTGATAATGAGCGCAATCAATACAATTATTTGAGTGCTCTAAATGAGGCGAACGCCCTTGAAAAAATGCGCGATGCCCTCAATGGTTTATCGAATCAGGCAGAGTCTGACGCTAGTTTTGGTGAAAGTTCTAATACCGATAGTTCTATGACAGGAGGTGACGACAATGGGCGTTAAATGGACACCGGAGCAGGAATCTGCCATCATGTCCCCGAAGGATAGTAATTTAGGGGCTCAAACCTTGCTTGTCGCCGCTGCCGCTGGTTCCGGTAAAACGGCAGTTCTCGTAGAACGCATTATTACGCGTTTAAAAGATATGGAGAATCCTTTATCCGTACAAGAACTGATGGTCGTTACCTTTACGAAGGCCGCCGCCGCTGAAATGAGTGCTCGTATTGGCGTCGCCTTAGCTAAGGCCATGGAATCCACTGATGATAAAGCGTTACAAGCGCGCCTAGAGCGACAGCTTAATTTATTGCCGTCGGCACATATTTCGACATTGCACTCCTTCTGTCAGTGGGTGATTCGCTCTTATTTTTATAAACTCGATATACCTCCGACGGCCCGTATCGGCAACGAAGCGGAAATGGCCCTCTTAAAACAAGAAGTGTTAGAGAACCTTTTGAAAGAGGCTTATGAACATAATACGTATGGTATTTTTGACCTATCTGATTTCTTTAGTGATGATAAATCTGATGCAGGATTGCAAGATAAGGTGCTCAGTCTCTATGAATTCGCCATGTCTCAACCGAATCCTGACGGGTGGATGCGGTGTGCCGTAGAACCATATAAGGCCGCTCAAGAGCAGAATTTACGAGATACCTTATGGGGCCGTGCTATGTGGGACGACCAACAGGCCGAAATTGACCGCATTGCAGACCGCATCGAACAGATGGAACCTTTACTTGAAAGCCCTGTAGGCCCTAAGAAATGGGACAAGGTGTACCAAGAACAATTAGCCGCATTAGCCCAATTAAAAGGGGCCCAGACCTGGTCCGATATGGTCGACATATGCCGTAACCTAGATACCTTTACAAAAGCAAGTTTTACAAGCCTTGGCAAAGCCTTAGAAAAGGGCGAAGTCGATGGTGCGTTAGCAGACGAATTTAAATCGCTAGGCTCTCAAAACAAGGATAGTTTAAAGGGCATGAAAAACGGTCTATTCCATATTGATGAATCCGTTCTGCAACAGCAATTTAAAGACCAATATCCGCTCATTCATAACCTTGTAGAATTGACTATCACCTTTCACAAAGCCTATGACGAGGCTAAAAAAGAGCAAGGCATCATGGACTTTAGTGATTTGGAACATCTCTGCTTGGCACTCCTTGTGGAACCAGGCACAGAAAATGATCCAAAACCATCCGAAGTGGCCCTTGAATTACAGGATACGTTCAAAGAAATCATGGTGGACGAATACCAAGATACGAATGGTGTACAGGAAACCATTATTAACCTCATTTCCCGCGTGGATAATCGTTTTTACGTAGGCGATGTGAAGCAGGCCATTTATAGTTTTCGTATGGCGGATAGTTCGTTATTTATGAACAAGTATAATACGTATGGGCTCATGAATGACGTCGTTGAGCGCCGCATCGATTTGGCAAAGAATTTCCGGTCTCACGAAAATATTTTGACTACTACGAATTTTATTTTCTACCAAATTATGACCCAAGAGGCAGCGGAGCTTGATTATGGCGAAAAAGAATCGCTTATACCGGGTCGTATTGTAGAAGATGCGCCATCCGATTGGGTGGGCGGCGCTGTAGAATTACATCTCTTGGATACGAGCGATACGAATCGTTCTGAAGAGACCGATGGTGATTCCGAAACTGCAGGCGATGAACCGGAGAACAATGAGCGAGAATTGGATTTTATCATCCAAAAAATCAAGGAATTGCACGCCTCGAGGAAACAGGTGCAAAATGCGGATGGCTCGTTCCGTCACATTCAATGGCGCGACTTTGCCGTATTGCGCCGTTCTCTCGCAGGGTGGGGAACTCGTGCCGTAGCAGCTATGCGCCAAGCCGGTATTCCAGCCGTTGTTAATGAACGAGATGGCTACTTTGAGGCACAAGAAATTCAATTGCTCTTGTCCTTGTTACAAATTATCGACAATCCAGAGCAAGATTTGCCGATGGCTGCCATATTGCACTCTGGACTCGTAGGTCTTGATGCAAATGAATTAGGGGCGTTGCGCCTTACCGGTGATGGGTCTCTATGGTCTGTTATGCCTGTTTACGCAGAACAGGTCCAAGACAATCGCTTGTTGCAATTCATCAATCATATCGAGCGTTGGCGTACATTGTCTCGCCGTCATGGTGTGGCTGATTTATTGTGGAATATTTATGAAACTTTAGACTATATAAATTATGTAGGCGCCATGCCGAATGGCCTCGTGCGGCGCGCTAATGTGATGGCCCTCTATGAACGAGCTAAGGGATTTGAATCCTCCGGGTTCCGTGGGCTCTTTAGGTTCCTTCGCTTTGTTGAAAGCTTACGCGATAGCAATCAAGACATGGCCGTTGCCAATGTGGTTACCGAAGCAGATGATGTGGTGCGCCTTATGACCATCCACAAAAGTAAGGGCCTTGAATTCCCTGTTGTATTCCTGTCTGGTGTACAAAAGAAATTCAATACTATGGACTTCAATTCACCATTATTGGTCGATAAAAATGGCGGTATCGGATTAAAGGGCTATTACCCAGACATTCGCGTATCCTATCCATCCATGCCGTGGCTCTATTGTAAATCCATCAAATCGGATGCTATGAAAGCCGAAGAACAACGTATCCTCTACGTTGCATTGACACGGGCACGGGATAAACTATTCTTGACCGGATATATTAACAAGGAAATCAAAAAGGAGAAGGGCGTTGGTGCTCATATAAAACATGCGGCTCTGACGCAAACACAAGCATTGGGGGCAGATTTAATTAAAGCTGGTAATTCCTATTTGCATTGGCTACTCATCGCCTTCGCCCGTCACCTAGATGGGGGTGCACCACTTCGCAATATCATTGAACTCGAAGGGGAAACGAATTTTGATTTGCTGGACCGTCAATGCCAGGTGAAGGTAGAAATTCATGATGGTTCTCTCTATGGCGATTTAGATTACAAGGCTGATGTGGATGAAACGACCATCAATACGGTTCGCGTATTAGGTAAGGTAAATGATGTAGAATTGCCTGAGGAAATCGTACAGCGTTTTGCTTTCACCTATCCAAACCTCGTAGCGTCTAAGACAACGGCTAAGATTTCTGTTAGCGAATTGAAACGACGATTTGCTGAACGTGATGCGGAGGCGGTATCGGCTACGGTATTAGATACAAGCACTCCTGCTATTAGTGAAACAGAGATAGCCGATTCCGTATTTGGACGCAAACCGCTGGCCATTGCTGACGAGGAGAAAATCGTAACGGGTGCGCAATGGGGCACATTGATGCATGAAGCGATGCAATGGCTACCTGTTAAAAAGTATACACAAACATCTATGACAGATATGCTCGATTCTTTGCAAGCAGAAGGCAAATTTAGTGATGAAGAACGGAGTCTATTAAGTGATCGTAGCTTATATGGATTCTTTAACTCTGATCTAGGTCGGCGTCTCATTGCATCAAAACGAGTAGAGCGGGAATTGCCGTTTAGTATGCTCTTTGACGGTAATCGGGTATATCCTGATGTAGAGAATGGTGAGCGTCTATTCTTACAAGGTATCATCGATACGGCCTTTGTAGAAGATGATCAATGGGTCCTCGTAGACTATAAGACAGACCGCGTTAAGAGTGGAGACGAGCTCATTCGTCGCTATAAAATACAAATGGACCTCTACAAAGAGGCCCTAGAACGATTGACAAACATGCCTGTGAAAGCAAGTTATATTTATAGCTTCCGCTTACATGAAGCGGTTCTGTTGTAAGTACATATAAGATAATCTGCTTAGCATAATACGAACCCCCTTTACTGGTTTGCCAGCAAAGGGGGTTCGTATCGCTTAGAGAAGCGGTTTTTTCTTTTGATGTTTTGTCGGTGCAAATACTTTGAGAATCCGTGGTAATACCTCAAGGTCTACAGGCATGTAAGGACCTGCATCACCATCCATATTGGTTGGTAGATTATCTGTATTGCTCAATAATTCAATATGAGCTTTCTTGACTGTCAATGTAGTAGTATTGCTAGAGTTATAGATCGCACCACTTAAGATAAGCGGTAATACCTTGAAGATATCAAGAATAAAGTATTCTTTAAAGATAACGAGGCGCATATACCCATCATCTACGGAGGCCTCTGGCATAAAGCGTTCAAAACTAGAAACTACATTGGTAAGTAGAGCTAGTACAAGCGGCGATTTACAGATGAAATCATCATCTTCCGTTTGAATGCGGTATGTATAGTCCTTTGTGGTGAAGAGGGCTTGACCGGCGCGCAAGAAGTAGGCTAATGGACCCAAGATGCGCTTTTCCTTTGGCGTTACCTCTTCGATAACCTTTGGAATGACACCAGCTGCAATGTTATTGCAGAAGTATTTATCATTGCAGCGACCAATATCGATGGAGCGAACTTGGTTGATATCGAGGCGGCGAATTGCCTCTAAAGGTCGTTGTGGAATGCCGAGAGCACGAGACATATCGTTGACGGTTCCTACCGGAATAAAGCCAAAGGTTGCTTTGAAACCGCCTTGGGCAATACCATTTACCGTTTCGTTAACGGTACCATCGCCACCCATGCAGAAAACGGCGTCAAAACCATCCTCACAAGCGGCTTTTGCAAAACGGGTTGCATCGTTGGCACCGGTGGTAAATTTAACTTCAATTGTGTCAAAAAGGGTGCTCAATTTCCACTGTAAATCAAGGGCGTATCGGCGTGCTGCACCGCCGCCAGATACAGGGTTAATGATAACCAAACAACGACTCATAGGGATAACTTCCTCACTTTTTAACTGTGACTATCTTGAAATTGACAGTCATATGTACGGGACTTATAATTATAGAGTATACAATTATTATATATACATGTGTTCGTATATAAAAATGCTTACATTCTATTATACTCATTTTAGGCGTTCATTGAAAGTATGAAAGCGTGTAAACATTAGAGGGGACCTAAGGCTAGAAATATGACAAAAGACGTGAAGGGTACAAAAGAACCAAAAGATGTGTATCATTTTTCCGCTGTAGATTCAATTGAACGATTGCCTTTAAGTGAACAAGTTTATGTGACCTTGAAACAGGCTATTTTAACAGGGGAGCTATTACCGCAAGAAAAACTAAATGAAGTTAAGATCGCAGAACAGCTCAAAGTCAGTGCAACGCCAGTTCGCGAAGCTTTCAGAAAATTAGCAAAAGATAATCTTGTTGTTATCGTACCATGGAAGGGTGTTACCGTTAAGGCGGATACACCAGAAGAAATTGTGGCGCTATATCAATGTCGCGAAGTTATGGAAGGTTTGGGGGCGCGTTTGTGTGCTCGTCACGCTACGCCAAAACAAGTGGAAGAGCTTAAGGAATTATGCAAGGAAATGCATGCCATTGAGGATGCTACGGCACGCGTAGAGGTTAATAGCCGATTCCATAGCATGATTGCTCAATTCTCTGGCAATGATCGCGTTGTTGATTACTTAGCAGATTTCCGTGAACGAGTAAATCGCGATATGTATTTGAGTTCTTTCAATGCAGTGCGCACACACGATTGTGACGATGAACATGATCATATTGTAGATGCGATTGAACGTCACGATGAAGTAGCTGCAGAAAATGCAATGCGTCAACACATTAATAATGCATTTATCTTTAAACGTGCTAATGCGGAATTACAAGATAAGAAGTTGAACGAAGTATAAAAACTATATAGACATAGTAAAAAGGACCCTAGATAGGGTCCTTTGTTTTGCAAAGTCATATATAAGATATTGTAAGGGGTTATCTTTTATATATGTTGTACGTGTTAAGTAGGAATTACTTTATCTCGTTAATCTAATTTTTGAAAGGTTATATAATGTTGTTTTTATTGAATATAAGAGAGTGTAATAAAGAATCAATTCTGTCCCTATTCATATGAGGTCTATTGATTAGAGACGTTTTTTTAGTTCCAAAAAGCGCTGGTGTGCTAGTCGGAAAAATTCGACTCTTTCATAATGTTTTGAAAGATGTCTATTACAGGATTTATAGTCTTGCGTACGAAGATGTAGCAATTGACTAGTAGAAATATTGAGGCAATAGGCGATTTTAAAAACCACCTCGATGGACGCGCCTGAAATACCGTGTCCACATTCTAATTTACTCAAATAGCTGCGACTAATGCCTACGACATCGGCCAATTGTCGTTGTGAAATGCCCATCGACGTTCGCAGCGTAGAAATTTTGTGACCCAAGCACATATATTGTTGCTGAAATTTTGGGTCCTGATAATGATTTCGTCGGTAGGCTGGCATTGTAAGTGTAGGATCCTTCATAAGACCTCCTTTCCGATCCCTACCTTGTGATTTTAGTATACTTAGCAAATACATTGTTGACTAATAGGTAATATGTGATAATTATTATGTATATATGATAATTACACGAAATGTTAATTTTATGGAGGCCTTTTATGGAAAAATATATAGCTATCGCCTGTGGCGGTGCTTTAGGTGCACTAGCGCGAACGGTAGTAGGTGAATGGGTAATGGCACGATTGGGGCCTTATCCTTTTGGTACGATAACGGTCAATTTAATCGGTTGTTTGATTATAGGCATTATTTTAGGTGCCTATGTGTGTAGACCGGATTGGCCTCAATGGGTTCGGTTCTTTTTAGTGGTTGGTGGACTTGGGGCTTTTACGACATTTTCTACATTTGCTTTTGAACTATTGCAGCTATTGACAGCGGGTGATTTCACCGATGTTCTATTCTATGGGGTGGTACAAATTCTTGGTGGCCTAGCTCTTTGTGCCATCGGTATGTGGATTGCTAAACTCGTATGTGCATAATTGCATATTAGGCGCTATCATTCATGTGATATAGTAAATGTATTGTTACATATTATGTTTGATATACATGGAATAGAATATATGTTGAAAGGTTAGATTATGAAAGAAATAAGAGTACAAGATGCCGTAGGACATGCCTTGGTACACGATATTGTACGCATCGTCATCGGTGAGGTGAAAGATACACCATTCCGCCGCGGTCATGTGATTACAGAAGAGGACATTCCTAAACTGCTCGATTTAGGAAAGGAACATATTTATGTGATGGAACCAGAAGATGAAGGGTTCTTACACGAAGAAGATGTAGCGCGCGCCTTGTATGCTATTGCTAAGGGAAACTATATGCATGATGGTCCTATGGCACAAGGCAAAATCGAGGCCATTGCCGATGTAGATGGTCTACTCAAGGTCGATGTAGATAAACTATACGCTATCAATAGCATCGGCGAATTGACCATCGTTACAAAATTGAATAATACGCCTATAAAAGCGGGTGATAAAATCGCTGGTATGCGTTGTATTCCATTGTTATTGGAAGAGCAACAGGTTGTGGATGCTCAAAAAATTGGTGGTCCTATCTTAAACATAAAACCATTTGTACGTAAAACAATGGGGATTGTAACAACTGGTTCTGAAGTGTTTGAAGGGCGCATTAAGGATGCTTTCACACCTATTATCGAAGAGCGTTGCGCAGAATTTGGTGTCAAAAAAATCGCCCATGAAATCGTCACAGATAACACAGACGATATTGTGGCGGCTATCGATAAGGTGAAAGCAGCTGGTGCAGATATCATATTCTGTACAGGTGGCATGAGTGTCGATCCTGATGATTTAACACCAGGGGCCATTAAACGCTACGCAGACCATGTTGTAACCTATGGCCTTCCTGTCTTGCCGGGTTCTATGGTGTGCATTGCATACTGTGCTGATGGTACACCAATTTTAGGCGTACCAGGCGGTGTTCTATTTAGTAAACCAACAGCCTTTGATGAAATCGTGCCACGCCTCATTGCAGACGATGAGATTACAAAAGAAGACTGTATCGCACTAGGTCATGGAGGATTCTTGGGATAAGATAGATTTAAAGATATATCTTATTTATCTAATAGTAGTGTTCATACCTAAATAAAATAAGAAATATACCTAAATAGGGACTGTAGCGAAATGCGGGGAAACCGTATTTCGCTACAGTCCTTTTGTATTATCATACTACTACTTAATTTTATTGTACTTAGTCTTCTCCGTTTCCTCTAAACCTAATTTTAAGGATCCAACCGGTAGTATAAGTGCGAGTGTAGGTCGTATTGATAGCAAATGGAAAAGCGTGACCCATCAGGCAGGTATTTATGCTGGCGAAGATGGCTATGATATTCATGTAGGGAATGGTACTACATTAGAAGGTGCTGTCATTAAAAGTGACGCTCCAAAAGCTAAGAATATATTGACTACTAAATCTCTTGAGATGAAAGATATCCAAAACGAAGCCGAGTATACATATAGCAATAATGGGATAGGCTATAATTACTATGGTAGTAAAAAGAAACTTGAAGAGATGAAGACCAATGATAAAAAAGGCTATGATAAGATTTATAACAGTATTGGTCTAGTTCCAAACTTAGGCGTAGGATCAAAAGGCAAAGCAAACTCGACTACTCAATCTGCAATTTCAGATGGTATACTAACAGTAGATGGTAAAGAAATTGATACTAAGACCATTAATACAAATACCGAGAATACATTACATCAATTAGATAAGATTTTTGATAAAAAGAAAATTGAAGAACGTCAGGAGCTAGCACGTTTATTTGCTAAAAATGCATTTGAAGAAGTACATCGCCTAAGTGATAAATATCATTGGAAAGAAGGTGGCCCAGAGAAAGTAGCTTTGCATGCTGCAATTGGTGAGATTATTGCGCAATTGGCAGGTAATCCAAATGGATCAGGAGCTGTAGCGGCAGGAATTAATGAACTAGCTATTAAAAAGATAATTGATAAGGTGGGAAAAAATCATCCGGATCAAGCCCAAATATTGAGTGCTGTTTTGGGTGCGACGGTTAATGAAGCAATTGATAAATCTGGAAACTCTGGGGCAGCAGTTTCAAACTATGGAACAAAATGGAATAAAGAATACGTTCCTGTAGAATGGAGTGAGCGTGCAATTAATAATTTTGCTGATTATATAAGAGATTCAATGAGTGAAGCTGATCAAGCAAAATTAACTTTAGAACTAGCTGCAGGAACTACTGCGACTATTGCATTCCTTACTGTATGGTCTCAAAAGAATGCTCCAGAAGTATTAGCTCTAGTTGCCGAGGGTACTACTGAAATGATTGTTCTTAATGCTGAAATAGTCGGTACTGTAAATGAATTTTATGATGTGTTTAAAGCTGCATGGGAAAGTAGAACTAATATATGGGAACGTTTAAATAATTATCCAAATAATAATCGGAATAAAATAGAGAAGATGAAGGAAAATCCTTGGGACTATGAATAGGAGTAGAGAGTATGTCGATTATCGGAATTATTATTATCGGATTATTGATTTATAGACAGTTAAGTCAAAATAAAATAAATAAATGGCAAGAGAAACTCGATAAAGCAATTCATACTGTTGCTGTATCAGTTAATTGTGATTGGGATACTTCAAAATATATTGTTCAGGTACTGGGCCGGTATGCAGTACCTATTGATATTATTATTAATGGCTCTGAAGTAATAGATTTAGGAGGGGAGAAGTTATATAAATATAAATTTACTTATTCTGTAAATAAAGGTTATTTTATATTGGATGAAAACTATTCGATTAGAGAATTAGTTTATAATGATATTAATTTATTGCAATTAAATGCGGTTAAATAAGGTTCAGGTAGTGTAATATATTTTGTGTAAACTGTTCTCAAATAGTTGAAAAGAGAATCAATTTTCTTTATGATTAAGTTACCTTAGGGTAAATTTTTCTTATATAAACTAATACAATAAATTCTTTTTAATATGTATAGCAGATAGTTGATTACTCACAATCAACTATCTGCTATTCGGCGTACAACAAAATGGATGCTCCCTGTAAAATACAGGGAAGCATCCACGTGTTTAGGCTAGTAAATAATATGTGTCCAGGAAAATGGGGACATATCACATTTGGCAGAGATTTTTTTCTATTAAAATGATTTTTTACCTAATGTAGGATGGCTACAACGTTTTAATGTTAGCGTATCAATCATATGAACCGCTTCGTCCAATGTAAGATCTTCGCGTTTTGTAGGCGTTTCGAGGACTGCCAATGGATGGTCTGTGCCCACCTCGCCAGATGGTAAATAGATATATTCTTGATTGATTGTATCGCCAAAGATATAGCCTGCTTGTAAATGCTCTTTATGGATGCGACTCATAATGCTCCTTATATCGTATTGTATTTATAAATCTCAATGTTTCATATATGATGTAACATAAGAATCTTGATTACAATATTTTTGGTATTTTAAATTTTGCATAATCTGCAGAAACGAGTTCTAATTTAGTATTTCCATATGTAGATGGAATTCGTTTGAAAGAGTTTTGGTCGTGTAAATGACCGAATATACATATATCGACTTGGTAGCGCTCCATAAGGTCTGTAAAGCCTGATGGGGCGTTATTTTCATTAAAGGGTGGATAATGTAGCAAGAGGATTCTTGTTACAGGAAGTGTTTCCTCGGTATTCTCTGTTTCAACATGTTTTTTTTGCAACGCTTGGATAGCGTGCTCCATTTCCTGTAATGCCGCTTCGGTACGCATAATTTCTCTATCATAGATAGATTGATCTGTATCCGGTTCAAAGCTAGCATCATCAGGACAAATATATCCGCGGGTGCCACCAAAGGCTAAGATGCATTGATATTCGGTGGACTGGCTTTCACCAGTAAGCGTATTAACCTGAGTGGTGAGATTGATGATACGGGCCGTACCATGGCCTTGTAAAAAGGTAATAGCATTGCCCATAGCATTTTTCATTTTGTTGGCAGAGGACCACCAATAATCGTGGTTGCCGCGAATCATAAATTTTTGACCCGGGAGACTGGAAATTTCTTTGAGGTCGTAGAGTGCTTCATCGAGGCGCAAAGCCCAGCTCATGTCGCCTACGAGAAAGATAATGTCTTCATCGGTGACGGTGGACAGCCAATGTTCTTTTATACGTTGCCAATGATTGTCCCAGTGGGGACCGAATATGTTCATCGGCTTTGTAGGTGGATTGCCTGATAGATGAAGGTCTCCAATGGCGTAAATGTTCATATATATCCTTACTAGAGTTCTCTCACGTACGGAACTCGTAGTAGAGAATTCTTATTTTAATTCAAAATAGGGGGTAATATTCCGCAAAATCTTAGCAGCTCGTTCATCGTTGCATGTTTGTGGAATTTTATAGCCCACGTAGAGCGGCGTTGTAATATAGCGAGGAATTACCTTGATATATTCGTAACCGTCCTCTAGTTGGTAGAAGAAATAGTTATAAGACTGGGAATATTTTGCTAAGCTATCTAGTACGTAGCGCACAGTTTGTTGTAAACGCATGGTAATAGATTTAGCAGGTGTATCTGGTTTAAAACGTAAATTATATTCAAAGAACCCTATAATAGGATGTTTGGATAAGGTAATACGAATATCTTGATTTTCGTGTAACAACCAGCCGTTCATGTTTTCAACGGTAATATCCTCGTGATAATCATAGGTGCGTAGGCCTATAATCTGGCTATGTGGGTGGCGTATGGAACCGCCCGACATGGGGCCGTGATTTTTAAAGAATAGAACGGATTCAAATTCTTTGGTACTAATTGTTTCATGCCATTTATTCATGCCAAATTGAATAATACGTGTTGCTTCGTCGAGAGAGAGGGTAGATAATTCCCCTTGATCGCCTTCTGTTTCGATAATAACCGTAGGCCATGTATCCTTGAGAACTGGGTATTTATTCATGAGCCAAATGATGTGACCATCTTGTGCCAGAATATCTGTTAAATTTGACCGGTCGCAGAATGGACAGCGCACACTTGCGTCACGCATATTTACAGGCTTTGTACGCCCTAGTGCAATGTCAAATATAAGTGGCTCGTTCATGGTGCGCCTCCTTTCATCTTATACCTTTAATCATACCATAAATGACAGTATTACACATGAAATAATGGTATAATATATTAATAATCTTTACCAAATTATAGGAGGTCTTATGAAACCTACAACCTTGGTATTTCCCATAGATGAACAACATAGAATTTTGCTGGGCCGTAAGAAACGCGGCTTTGGTGCCGATAAATATAATGGCTTTGGTGGTAAAATCAATGCTGGTGAAAGCTTTCGCCAATGCGCCGTTCGTGAACTATATGAGGAATCGGGCATTCTTGTTAATGCCGATGATTTAGAGTGCGTAGCCCTTTTTGACTTTCAGTTCCCTTATGATGAAAGTCTAACTCATGTGGGTTATGTATATTTTGTGCGTGTTACCGATGTAAACCCCATTGAATCAGACGAGATGGAACCGCATTGGTTTACATTCGTCGATGTCCCTTATGAGCATATGTGGGAAGGGGATCGTACGTGGCTTCCTATGCTATTAGAGGGCAAGTTGCTAAAGGGACCTATCCGATTTGGCCCAGATAACAGTCATGTAGAGGACATGCGTTTAACAGAGGTCGACACAGTCATGGAAAGTGAATTGTTGGCCCGTATCGATGTATATATTAATGAATAGAGTGTAGTGAAAGTATAGGTAGTGCTTTCACATACACCTATATTGAGGAACTATGAAAGAAATGAATAACCCAAAGTGGGTGCCACAGTTGTTGGCGTGGTATGATGTAAATAAACGGGATTTGCCGTGGCGTGACTGCGGAGACCCTTATAAGGTGTGGGTATCTGAGGTGATGAGCCAACAGACCCGCATTGAGGCGATGAAGCCTTATTATGATAATTGGATGCGTTTGTTTCCTACGCTAGAGAATTTGGCAAAGGCCTCCGAAGATGAAGTAGTGCATGCTTGGCAAGGTCTTGGCTATTATAGCCGTGCTCGTAATCTACGCCTTGGTGTGCAAGATGTGGTGAATAATTACGGCGGCGTAGTTCCTCATAATCGCAAGGATATGGAATCTTTGAAGGGCGTTGGTTCCTATACGGCTGGTGCTGTGCTATCTATGGCGTATGGCGAGCCAGAGGTGGCCGTTGATGGCAATGTGTTGCGTATCTATGCCCGTTTGTACGGCATATTCGATGATATTTTGAGCACAAAGGGCAAGAAGGCCATAACTGCTATCGTAGAGGACACATTGCCTCATGATAGACCAGGTGATTTTAACCAAGCCTTGATGGATTTTGGTTCAGCCGTATGTATCCCTAAGACGCCACGCTGCGGTGAGTGTCCCATTGTCAATATGTGCCATGCGTATCAATATAATGTAATAGATCAATTGCCTGTGCGTATCAAGAAAACGAAGGTTGTTGATGTGCCTATCTTTGTTGGCATCCTTAGTTATGGCGACTATTATTTACTACATAAACGCCCTAATCGAGGCCTCTTGCGTTCCATGTGGGAATTTCCATCTGTAGAAAATGCGGATTCCTATGATGCGGCAGAATCCGGTTTAACTGAGCTCGTAGGGGCATTGGGCTTTGAACTATCCTTGCAACCGGTTATTGTGAAAGAATTAACTCATGTATTTTCTCATCGCAAATGGTTTATGAAGGCCTTTCGAGGCGATTTGCAGTATGCTGGAGACCATCCATCAATCGAAGCAATACAAAAGCAATTATCAAAGGATTGGATGCTCATCAAACGGGATGAATTTGCCGATTATGCTTGGGCGGGACCTCATGGTAAATTGACAGAATTATGTCCTATTATAGAATAAATTAATGAGACTAAAACTGATTTTGTCTCAATGTATTAGCAATTACTTGATATACAGTTAGGAGCGTATATGCAATTAATTATAAATATTGTGTTTCTCGTGGTGCTAGCCATAGCCTTTTTAGGCTTTTGGGGATTGTACTTGTATTTATGGAAACCGAAAAAACTATGGCCTGCGTGGCTAGCCTATATTTTGGTAGTCGCTGGTTGGTTCTGCGCAGTGCGGTATTATTTCCTATACCAAGTTGACCTATACGGAACACCATGGTACGAATGGCTCAATTTGTTTAGAACGGAAAGCTATGGCATAGTATTTGCTATATTCTTATGTATACCCGTTTTTATCATATTAGCCTTAATCTATGCACTGGTAAACCGCATCTCTCATAAGGTGCCCGTCGAAGAACGGAGAGGACGCCGTGCTTTCTTTAGAACCGTCGGTACCCTTGTACCTTTGGCTGCCATGGGTGGCGCTGGCTATGCTGCCTATGAGGGTCAACGAGAAATCATTGTAACCTATGAAAGCTTTGGTTATACAAACCTACCGCCAGGACTTATAGATTATAAGATTGTGCAACTCAGCGATATTCATATTGGGCCGAGCATCGACCTAGATGATTTTGATGAAATCTTGCGATTAGCATTGCTAGAGCATCCAAATCGTGTTGTCATTACCGGTGACCTTATCGATAAAATACAATGGCTACCTGAAGTCTGTGATCGCTTAAAGGTATTTGCAAAACAAATTCCCGATGGCGTAGACTATATCCTTGGCAATCATGAATTCCATCATGATGTCAATAAAATCGTCGATGATATTAAAACAAAAACGCCATTAAACGTACTGATTAATGACAATATCCAAATCATGGGTGGTAAACAACCTGTCTATATTGCTGGCGTATCCTATGACAATGAACGACGCAAAGAAAATCGTGAAGCCATGATTGATAAGGCCTTATCCGGTATCCCTAATAATGCCTTTGTTATTCTGTTGGCACACCATCCAGAATTCTTTGACGAAGCCATCGAACGCAATGTGCCATTAACCTTGTCCGGGCATACCCATGGTGGACAAATTATCCTCTTTGGCATGTCTTGGGTACCGATTGGTACACCATATGTAAAAGGTCGCTATACAGAGAAAAATAGCGTATGCTACGTTAATAACGGATCTGGACACTGGTTCCCTATTCGTATTAACTGTCCGAGAGAAATTACGGTTATTACGTTCTTTGACGGAGTAGCTTAATGTATAATAAATTTTTTATTTACAGAGTTATTATATGTACAATTCCAATTATTCTTATGGATATAGCCTTTATCTACTCAATGATCATTGGTGGATACGAAGGAAATCTAAAAGCAACAGTACTAGCGGCGATAGTATTCCACATACTTTTATATATGCTCGGTCGTAAGCAAGTAAAGCTATTAATACAAGCATTTAAGCGAAATGGATTTAGAGAGATTAATAATCTATTCAATATAAAATATGTTTTTCTAATCGTATTTTTTATGATTTTAATAGCTATAAAACTTATGAGACATTAGAACTAAAAAGGATGCTAAAGTCTAATATTCAGTAATCTATGTGCTGAATGATTTAGACGTATAGCATCCTTTTATTTGAATATTTACGACTTAAAATGTATATATTAGAATTGGTTTATTGTGATATAATGAATTTAACATGAAGAGTGCGTAATGGGTATGATATTTTTGTAATGTAGGAGTAGAAATATGAAAGAGTGGTTATATTTAGGAGCTCAGTTTGCAGCCTTGTGTGTTGAGGAGGGGTATGAAAAGATAAAAGAGGATTGGAATAAAAAATTTAATATAGATAACGATAATGATTTATCATTTTTGTATCAGTTGCCATTTGAAGATTTGAAAAGGTTACATAACATTTTAATATCTGAAGATAATATTTTTCTAGATAAAATAAAAGGTGTTGTACAAAAGAATATAGTTGAGTTTGATGAATCGAATGTGGAGGACCTTGTTAAATTTATAATTTCTGAGATTCATCTTCTTGGTGGTAATACTCTTGTTAATTTAGGTAGAGGGAATCAAGGGGTGACATATCAGGAAATTGTTAAAGATGTATGTGAACGTATAGGGATAAATAAAAAAGAATTAAAGAGTAAAGATGATATAAAAACATTAGAAAATTTATTTTTTAAAGAATTTAGACAGCAATTTGATAAGTTAAAAGCTAAATATGATTTCAAAAATAAATCTGTAACAGATGATGAGATTAAAGAAAAGCTTTTTGATGAATATACTAATGGTTTATTAAAAACGTTATTACCTAATAATTTAACTGGTCCTGCATGGAGAAAGACTATACGAATTGTATTAATTATAACTGAGCTTAGAAAGAATATAGTAGTTTGATCTTAAAAAGGATATCTTATGTATTATGAAAATAAGAATTGGTTCTTTTAATATAGAAAAATTTAGTCGACAATCTGTGTATTGTAATGATGATTCGGAAAGTAGAAAAGATATAAAAATGATTGCAAAAATTATTCGAGAGAATAATTTTGATATTATTGCTTTGCAAGAAGTTTTTCATCCAGAAGCTTTGAAATACTTGTTAAGAGAGCTTTCTAATGAAAATGTGGTAGATGTTTCTGTTAGTAGGATGGGAGCATATACCGCTCAGATTGCAGGCTTTAAAAGTAATACATGGGAAGCTAGATGGGCAAAGCCTAAGCCTAAATTTAGTGATATGGCTGCGGAAGGATATGCTTTTATATGGAATGCTAAACGGATTGAGTTATCTAGAAATATGAAAGGAGACGCTTTTGAGCCTCGGATTGCTGATTATGGGCATGCTTCTGAATTAGTAAGACCACCTTTTATTGCTCGGTTTAATCCATTGAGAAGTTATTACGAAATTAGATTAATTAATACACATATTGTATTTTCTATTAAAGACGAGGATAAACTAAGGTTAAATCAAGATGGAGATCTGATAAGCTCTTATACTAAATTAAGAAATTGGGAACTTCAAGTCTTGCTTAAGGGAATTTATAAGCGGTTTTCTAATATGATGGTTGACTATCGTGGTATAGATAAGTATGCAAGAAACCTAGTACCCTATACATTTTTACTAGGAGATTATAATTTAAATTTACCAGATGCTGAGTTTGTAGCCAGACCATCTGAATGTCTAGATTTTGATAATTCCATTGGTTATATAAATGGGAAGGAATCGATGTGGATTGAAACGGTTAACTCTGAGAAAACTACATTGAGAAAGACCGCTCATTCGATTGATAATACATTAAGTAGTGATATAACTAATGTACAAACTGATGTGAGTGAAAGTTATGAGGCAAAAGATTATTTGGCAAATAATTTTGATCATTTCTCATTTGATCTTGAGAGATTAGAAGAGCATGACATATCTTTTCCAGAACATGGTGTAATTTGGGCATATGAAAATTATAAAGATGATGAAGTTAATAATCGATTTGAACAATATACTAAAAAGGTTTCAGATCATCTACCTATATATTTAGATTTTAACTTAAAAAATAAAATTTATAGGAACAAGTAAGGAGTATTTAGATGCCAGATGAATTAGAAAATAAACGTAGAGCTGCATATGCATTAAATTTATGTACAGTATCAGTCTCACAAATAATTGATTATGAAGATCTTATAGTATTAGAACAAGAATATGAGGCTATATTGAATAACCTCAATTTGGAAGCTATGCCTAAGGATGAACCTTTATTATTGATAATAAAACAAATTTTAGATGTTATTACTTTCTTTAGAATTGATAAGGTTGAAAGAACTTTTATTGAAGAAGAATATAATAAGCAAGTTAGAAATGCAATTTGGTCAGCCGTGCCTAATTTTGGTATGTTAATTGCAGGTGGAAACCTCATGACCGCAGGTGTAGCTATAGCTACACAAATTGGTATGGGGTATATGAATTATAGAAATAATCGAAATGAATATCAAAGTGAGCGAAATCGCAAATTATGGCAATTACAAAAGGCTGCTATAGAACAATTTAATGGATTACGTAGAGAACTATTTGATACAGCATGGCGTCTCGCAGATAAATATGAATTCCCTGATAAGTATCGTCTTACAGAGCGACAAATTACAAATTATAATGAAATATTACAGGACTCTAATATTATTCGTAGATATGAACGATTAGATGCAATAAAGGAATATTTTGAAGCATATCCTCCATTTTGGTATTATTTAGGAAGTGTGGCAAATAAAATCTATCGTGAACGAAAGGATTTGAATAGTAATTATTATAAAGAACTGGCAATAGATGCTTTTGAAAAGTACTGGAAAATAAATGAGCAAGGATTATTAAGAGAAGATCAGATTGCAGCAGGATGTGCATTAGAGTACATAGATATTTTATTGGATTCAATGGACGAGGTAAGTAAGACTGATAGAATAGAAACGTTAATGAGACAAGCTATAGAGTATTCGGGACGTGCTAATGATGTATTACAATGTTGTGCGTTTTATAATTTACGAATTAATGAATATGAGGAGGCTGCAAAACTTTATAAATATTTAGTAAATGAATCTTATAATACACTTTTTAATGCTCAAATTCTTAGCTCGTTATATGTGCGTTTAAATGATCAGTTCGGATATACACTATTGGAAGAAATTGTTGATGAGAATTGTAAATATTTATATCCATTTAAAAATGATAAATCGAGATTAGGAGATAAAAAGTTTACTGAAAAACTTTTTAACAACTTAAAAAGTCGATATACATATTTCTTTGATGAGTTAAGTAATAGATATCAAATTGAATTTAAGGATATATTTTTTGGATATTTAAAATCTTCAAGTGTAGATGGAAGTTTATTAGACGATAAATTTGAAGAGGCTATAGAATTATTTTTTAGTAGTGAAAATGATAGAAAAAAAGCTATATTTGAAGACTATTTTAAAAAAATAAACTATGGTGAAGATATTATTGAGCTATTGAATCGGTATATAGATGATATATCTTCTTTATCATTATTTGCTAAAAAAGCTGATATAAAGAAGATAATAGAGAATATAGAAGCAAATTTGAGAGGTTTTTATATTGAACCAGAATATTCGATAGAATGGTATAAACAGGCTTTAAAGGTAAATGGAAGTTTTGATAATGTACTAGCTAATACATTATCTGTTATAGCTTCAAAGTTTAAATCTTTAGAGCGTACTATAGATTTATCTAAGATTCATATTTTAGATGAAGAGATAACAACTTTGGCTAAAGAGAGAGGAATTATTATACCAGTAAATATCGTAAATGAGAGCAAAGTAAAAAAAGGTAATGACGTGATTTCCAAGTTTACCTTAGAATTTCTAGGATCTAATGCAAAGGGGATACAAACAAAACGAAAGATAAATAATGGCTTAAAAGAAATAATAAGAGAGGTATTTGAAGGGTGTAATTCTATAAATATCATAGAGAATACTAATAAATTCTTTAGTGAGCATCCCCTTGGTAAAGATACATTAAAACAAGATGTAATCAGTATAGTTGAATTAATAGATTCACTAAAGTATATTGTTTTTTCTAAAAGCTACTTCTTTGTGTATAGTAATAATGAACATTCTGAATTTAGATTTTATGATGATGGCAGACAAGCTAAATTTGGAGATGAGGATACTATAATTAATTTTAAAAAGCCTGCAGTACTAAATGAAGTAATTGATATACTTCCACTTAATTTGACTAATATAAATAAATTAGAAGCTAGTCCTGATATTATTAAAAGAATTTGGCGTGTAGCAGATGAAATAGTGCATTATAGAGATGTAAACAAGTCAATATAAATTAAAAAGGACGCAATAGTCTATCCTTCAGTAATAAGTTTTACTGAAGATTTCAAGACTATTGCGTCCTTTTATTTTCCGTTCATTTGAGGTATGAGAGGATGTTATAGATATGTCAAAGAGACGTGAGAGGTTTATTTCATGCGAACTGCTTCGGCAAATTCGTCTTCGGTCATGAGTTTTTCTTCCAAGATGATTTCTTTGATAGAGCAACCGCGTTTGTACGCTTCTTTTACGACCTTAGCGCTCTTATCGTAGCCGATGTATGGTGTTAAGGAGGTAGCAATCATAAGGGATTGTTCTACGAAGAATTTAAGTTTTTCCGGTACGAATTCTACACCGTCGATGCAGTGTGTAGTGAAGGAATTCATCGCGTCTGCGAGGAGGCGACAGCTTTCAACAAAGTCATAAATCATGATAGGCATGTACACATTCAATTGGAATGCGCCGCTGCCTGCACAAAGTGTCATGGTTGTATTGATGCCGAATACTTGGGCACATACCATAGCAAGGGCTTCGCATTGGGTAGGGTTAACCTTACCTGGCATGATGGAGGAGCCCGGTTCGTTTTCAGGTAGATGCCATTCACCATAGCCACAGCGAGGGCCAGATCCTAAGAAACGGACATCGTTCGCAATCTTAAACAATGTAGTAGCCAATGTGTTAAGTGCGCCGTGAGCCATCATGAACGCATCTTTCAAGGATAGGCCTTGGAATTTATTATTCTTAACGCGGAATGGAGCGCCTGTTACCTCTGGCAATACGGTTTCCATAACGTCTAGATATCCCTTAGGTGTGTTTACACCTGTACCAACGGCAGTGCCGCCAAGAGCAACGTCGAGTAGGTAGTCAGCGTTTTGAAGGAGCATAGTTTTGGCAGTTTTTAGGCCCTCTACAAAGGCGCTAATTTCTTGATCCACCATGATGAAAGTAGCATCTTGTAGGTGAGTACGACCAACTTTTTGCAAGCCTTTGCCTTTTTCTTGCAATTTTTCGAAAGATTTAATAAGGCCGTCCAATGCAGGAATTACGCGTTTTGTAATTTCAAAGTACGCGCAGATATGCATTGCTGTTGGGAATGTATCGTTTGTACTTTGGCCGCGGTTTACATCGTCGTTAGGATGAAGTGGATTAGATTCATCTAACTGTTTAGCCCGGTGAGCGATAACTTCGTTCACATTCATGTTTGTTTGTGTGCCAGAACCCGTTTGGAATACGGTCAATGGGAATTCATCATCCCATTTGCCATCTACGATTTCATCTACTACTTGAGCGATGAGTTTTGCTTTTTCCTCAGTTACTGCGCCACATTTTGCATTGGTTAAAGCACATGCTTTTTTGACAAGCGCAAGCGCTTTGATTTGTTCAATAGGAATGCGGTGGTCACCAATCTTGAAATTATTGAACGAGCGTTGCGTTTGAGGTCCGTAAATTCGTCTAGCGTCGACTTCGACTGGTCCCATTGAATCATATTCAATTCTTGTTTCCATAATGTTTACAACCTCCTTAAAAGACATGCCGACCTTATCGTCGGTTCCTCTTTATTATATACAGAAAAACGAAAAAATATAATAGAAAATGATAATAAATACCGATTAGATATAATGCGTGCATGGCTATTACCTTTATACATATTTGATTTATATCTATAAATTTGTGTATACATAGCACATATATGGTTATATTTATTGTCAACATCGCTTTAACACGATAAAATGAATATAGCTTATAGTTAGTTTTATTTAATTTATAAGAGGAGGTAAGTACTTATGAAACATGATTTTATGAGCCATGACCTTCACTTGCCGGAACTTACGTTGCGTGGGATGTTATTAGGTGCATTGATCACTCTAATATTTACGGCATCGAACGTATACTTGGGTTTGAAGGTCGGTTTGACATTCTCGTCATCCATCCCGGCAGCCATTATCTCAATGGCAATTTTACGTTTCTTCAAGGATTCTAACGTTCTTGAAAACAACATGGTACAAACGCAAGCATCTGCAGCTGGTACCTTATCTGCAATTATCTTTATTTTGCCAGGTCTTTTAATGCTTGGTTATTGGCAAGGATTTCCATTCTGGCAAACATTCTTGATTTGCGCATGCGGTGGTTCCCTCGGTGTGTTATTCACCATTCCATTGCGCCGTGCCATGGTAGTGAATAGTGACCTACCATATCCAGAAGGCCGTGCAGCAGCTGAAATCTTGAAGGTCGGCTCTCATAATGGTAGTGAAGTTGCTAAATCTGGTTCCGGTATGGCAGACATCGTTTCCGGTGGTGCTGTAGCGGGTATCATCAGCCTTTGCGCTAACGGCTTCAAAGTTCTTGGCGATAGCATGAGCTTCTGGTTCACAGTTGGTAAAGGTACAACTCAAATTCCGTTGGGATTCTCCACAGCGTTGTTGGGTGCTGGTTACCTTATTGGTATCGCATCTGGTATTGCTATCCTCGTTGGTGTCCTAATCGCGTGGGCTGGTTTTGTACCTTACTTGACTAATGTGTTTGCTCCAGATGGTGGTGCGACTGCTAAATTTGCTATGGGTATCTGGAAAGAGAAAGTTCGTTTCATCGGTGCCGGTGCTATTGGTATCGCAGCGATTTGGACGTTGATTACCTTGATTAAACCTATCATCGAAGGCATGAAAATTTCCTTACAATCCATGAGTGGCAGTTCTGCTGAACGTGAATTGCATCGGATGGATACTGATATGAGTACAAAATCTGTATTGATCGTATTTGCCATCATCCTTATTGGTTTGGTTGTTACGTTCTGGGATTTTGTATCCGCTGTACCTATCAGTGCAGGCTTGATGTGGACACTTGTTGTAGTAGGCGTTATCGTAGCCTTGTTAATCGGCTTCTTCGTAGCTGCAGCATGTGGTTATATGGCAGGTCTTATCGGTACATCTGCATCTCCAATCTCCGGTATTGGTATCTTAGCAACTATTATTTCTTCTCTAGTGGTATACTTCATCGCTTCTGAAAATAATTTGTTTGCTACCGAAGCAGGCGTTCAATTCGCTACAGCTATGGCTATCTTCATGACATCCGTAGTTATTGCTATTGCATCTATCTCTAACGATAACTTGCAAGACTTGAAAACTGGTCAACTCGTTGGTGCTACACCTTGGCGTCAACAAATTGCATTGTTACTTGGTTCCGTAGCCGGTGCTATTGCGATTGCTCCAGTTCTTAACTTGTTATACCAAGCATATGGTTTCACAGGTGCGTTGCCTCGTGCTGAAATGGATCCAAATGCAGCATTATCTGCTCCACAAGCAACATTGATGACTACAATCGCTCAAGGTATTTTCAATGCTAGTATGGATTGGAATTACATCTTGATCGGCGTTGGTGTTGGCGTAGTAGCAATCATTGTTAACTTGATTCTTAAGAGCACAACTGCTTCCTTAACATTGCCTCCATTGGCTGTTGGTATGGGTATCTACTTGCCTCCAACATTGGAAGTACCTCTTATTGTCGGTTCTTTCTTGAGCTATTTCGTAGGTCGTTACCTCATGGCTCGCGCTAAAATGCGTGCCGGTGAATTGGCTGAATACGATGTAGAACAATCTAACCGTCGTGGCGTTCTATTTGCGTCTGGCTTGATTGTTGGTGAAAGCTTGATTGGTGTAATCATAGCTGTTATTATTGTATTGTCAGTTACAACTGGTGGTGGTGAATCTCCACTTGAATTAGTTGGCCCTGAATTTGAAAGTACAGCTGGTTGGTTAGGTCTACTTGCTTTCATCTTCGCTGGATTCTATCTAGTTCGTCGTGTTGTAACTCACAAATTTGATAAAGCAGAAGCTCTTGCTATGAAAGCAGAGCAAGAACAAGCAAAGTAAGAGGCTAACCATGAAATTAAAACAGACTGTTCTCATCATGATGGCTGCCGCATTGCCACTAACATCTATGGCAGCCGCTAGTGAAACGATTCCTGTAACAAAGGATACTGGTGCTGTAGTAGCACAAAATAATCGTCACGATGTGACATATCGTCTCTCTAGCACGGCTACGCCAGAGCAAAACAAAAAACTACGTTCCATAGCGAATAAAACTGATCGTGGTACTATCGAAGTGCTAGCACCAAATGCAGATCGTTATATGGATCGTAAAGAGGTAGGCGTATCTCCTGTAGATGCGACTACAGATCATTTGAACCTCGTATTCCCAGAGGTTAAATCCGTTAGCCCTATCGTTGAAAAAGCCATTAATACAACGATTAAGAAATACGTTTCTAAGGTTCAAAATGATACACAAAAAGTAAACGAAAAAGAATCTAATAAAACAAATGTCATCATGTACTATGATGTAAAAACGGATAAAAATGGTATCTTTAGCGTTTTGATTCACACCTATACAATGCGTGATGGTGATGCAAATGGTGTAAATTATGTAAAAGGCTTTACATTTAATACTACAACAGGTCGTCAATTATCTTTGTATGACCTTGGTGGTTTGAATAAGAAGGAACTCGTTAATGCTATCAATAATAATCAACAAGTGAAGGATGCAGTTGGTGCGAATGCTACATTCGACAAAATGCCATCTGAATTCTACACAACTGAAGATTATTCGGTAGTGATGATTCTTCAACAAGATGTGGATACAATCCATAGTGCTGGTACCGTGTATGTACCAGTTGGCAATCTGCGCGACCGTCAAAACGATGTGACCAAATAACAAAACTAACTATATGTGTCTGTATTGTTAAACAATGCAAGGTGCGTAGCACCAAAAAGGGTACACAGACTGTTTTATGTGGTATAGAACTTAATACTTACTAGAAAGCCCCTCCGCGATGTGCGGAGGGGCTTTTGTGTGTATTGTCCTGTATGAAGAATAGGGGGATAGGACAAAAAAGACAGCCCCGAAGGGCTGCCTAACGAATTATTTGGTTGGTTTTAATGGTAATGGGAATTGGATTGTCGTAGTCGGAGTTTCATCAGACGGTGTTTGAACAATTACCTTCTTACCAAATTTCTTTTTAAATGCCTTTACTGTTCCAGGTTGTACAGAATCAGCCGTAATAACTAATACAGATGCATCGTCTGTTGGTAAAATACTAATGATTTTACCTTGAGGTTCTATATTTTGATAAAGCGCCAATGCATCGGATTGGAGGCCTTCTAATTGGGCTTGTGTCAATTTGCCTTGGCTTACAATTAATGCATTATCGAGTTGTGGATCGTGAGCGTCAGCTAGTGCTGTATGAACTATATCAAAGTGTTTTTTGTCCACTACAGAAACGTGCAATTTACCTTCCTTCCAAAAGAGAGCACCGTCGTTTCTAAATTGTGTGAAGTCTTGACCATAGTGAAGGGCGTGGCTGATGACATTGGATGTTTTTCGTTCCACTTGTTGACGGTAGAGCACATTGTGGAATTCCAATGCTTGTGGTGTTTGTGTCATACGATAGGAAATTTCAGCCGCCTCTGCACGGGTTACGTATTTTTCTGGGTTAAACATCGTGCCTGGTGCATAGTTGGTAAATCCTAAGTATGCTAATTCACGCACTGCGTCTTGTGCCCAAGGGGCTACAAACTTTTGGTCCCCATACGCTACTTGATCGAGTACAGTAGGGTCATCTGTTGTATAGCCTAGATAATGTAGGTAGTTATCTGCTACCACAGCAAATTCTTGGCGGGACATATATTTTTCAGGTTTATATGTAGTGTCGCCATAGCCAGAGATGATATTCTTGCGCGCTACTGATTCAATAGCGAGGGCAGACCAACGGTCGGATGTAATATCTTTAAAGTGACTAGAGATGAACGCTGCTTGGCCATCATCGGTAATGTTGTTGAATAGGGAGGCCACTTCTTCGCGTGTCATTGGTTGATTAGGACGGAATGTGCCATCCGCATAGCCTTTCATCAATTTAGCCTTTGCTACGGCACTAATTGATTTAGAAGCCCAAAAATCACTTGGTACATCGGAGAAGATGTATGGTCGCACATCTTGGATATCCTTTGGAGACGTAACAACGCCGGAGCGAAGTTGTTGGTTAACAACAGTATTAGCAGGTACAGCAGTTTTGTCTTGTGCAGTCGCTGTTGTATCTTGAACTGTTGCCGTTGTTGTTACAGTATGTTGCGCTGGATTAGCGCTTGGTGTTTGTGCCGGTGTAGCGGCACATGCCATACCGGATGTAGTAAGTAAAGCGGACAGGATGAGGGCCCGTAATGTGTGTTTTGATACCTGTTGCATACATATCCTTCCTAATCATGTGGTAAATATATCAAAAACAGCGTTAGATAACGCTGTTTTTGAAGTCCCCTTAAGGACTAAAGTATATCGGGGTTTTGTCGCTATTAGCGTTTTACAGTCATTTTAACTTTGGAACCAAATACCTTGGAAATACCTTGTTGTGTTTCTATGCTTGCAGTGCTAACTACAGCGTATAATTGATTGTTTTCAACGTCTGGGAATACGGCGATAATATTGCCACCTTTTTCGTTTTTGCTGTAGTAGTTACGGAAATTAGATTCGATAACATCGTATTCAGTTTGGCTGTATTGAGATGGTTCAACTACTACATAGTTGTTGATAGTAGCATTGCCTTGGCTTGCCAAATTAGCTTTTACTGTATCCAAATCGGAATTAGATTTCAAAGCCACATGCAATTGATTGTCTCTCCAGTACATAACACCATAGTCTTGGAACGCTTCTGGTGTTTTATATGTTTTGTTGAGTTGAGTGAATACATTGTTTTCCAATGTTTCTTGTTGTTTTTGATCGAGTGGTTTTAATGTGTTACGACGTACAGGTCGAACGATGCGTGGAGATTGTTCTGCTTTAGACTCAGAAACCTTGTCAGATTTTTTAGCCTTAGCTTCTTTTTCTACCTTTTTCGCATCAGCATCAACTTTTTTAGCATCAGATTTCACAGCAGCATCAGCTTTTTTTGCCTCTGCCTTTGCAGCAGTATCTACTTTCTTAGCATCCGCTTTTACGTCTTTAGCGACTTCTTTTTCAACGGTTTTAGTTTTGTTTTCAATCTTTTCAGCGTCTTGTTTTGCATCTTCTTTAATAGCGGTAGCCTTGCTAGTAGTAGGAGCTGTTTCACCGTTTAAGATGCGGTTTAAGATTGTTGCCGCTTGTGCGCGTGTTACAGGTTGTGCTGGGTTGAAATCTGTTGTTGCACCGGATGCTACATAGCCACGTTGTGCCATGTATTCGATATCCGCTACATATGCTTTGGAAATGCTAGCACTGTCTTTGAAGGTAACCTTTTCGGATTTTACAGGTGCATCAGGTTTTATTTTCTTTACTAAATTACCTGCGGAAGCAACGAATTCTTCGCGGTTCATCGCTTTAGCAGGGGCAAATGTAGATTTTGTTGTACCTTCCATAACGCCAGCAGCACCAACTAGTTTAATTGCTGTGTTGGACCAACGGTCGCTTTCAACATCCGAATAGGAAACGCCATTTTCTTTTGTTACTAGGTCAGCAAGTTCTTGCTCATTCATATTGTGTTGCAATACTTTGCCGTAAATAGCAGCTGCTTGTTCACGAGTAATGCTTTTATCAGGGCGGAATGTGTTATCTGCATAGCCGGATAAGTAGCCAGCCTCTGTCATTGCTTGGATAGCATCGCGGGCCCAGTTATCCTTTGTATCTGGGTATACTCCCGCTGGCAATGTTTCTTTAGCCTTTGCAGGAGCCTCAGAGTTTTGTGTTGCTTTTGCAGTTGTTGTAGTTTTATCTGTAGTTGTAGTAGATTTAGCTGTCGCTGCTGGTGTAGTTTTCGCAGCAGTTGTTTTTGCATGTGTTGTCTTAGCAGTTGTTTTGGCAGTAGTTGTAGTATGTGTAGATGCTTTTGCATTCGTTACAACTGGTGTTTTCGTAGTTGTTGTAGTTTCTGCATGAGCCATGCCGAATGTAGATCCTAGCGCCAATGTAATCGCTAGAGATAAGGACAATTTATTGAGTTTCATGAGAAAGCTCCTTTCAAATTACGTTTATATACATAAATTATAGCACTTTTATGAAATAACCACTACTATAAGAAAATGTAATATATAAGGATAAAAATTAGATGAATAATGGTGAAAGTTACATTTTCATTATAGCAAATGAGAATGGTGCAATTTTGGGACTAAAAAATATCTACTTGATAAACATTCGCAGATAAAGAAAAGACGGGAGTTATAGAAAAAAATATAAAGCAGTAAGTGAGTGTGATAAAAATCAATTTTGATTATTACTTTTAGTCATAAGAATATGATTTATACAACCCTAAATACGAATATAGCAATTGCTTGGACATTTATGGTGCCCTTATTTATAATTATATCGAAATGTTCTTTAAATATAACACTTTAAAGATCGTCAATTTATTGTATAGGCTGATAATTTGTGAAATTTTATCGACCTAAATGAATACATATCAAAAATTTTTTTAAGTTAAGTACTAGAAAAGTTGAGGACGAAAATATGAAAATTCATCTTTTCCAACAGTGTTTGATTGATATGTTCTACCCTCATGTTGGCATGGCTGGCGTAGAAGTACTTGAGAGACTAGGTTGCGACCTCGTAGTGCCTAAGAAACAAGTATGCTGTGGACAAATGTTCACTAACTCCGGTTACAATGATGCCGCTATGGATGCTATTAAGAATACAATCGAATGCTTCGAAAACGCTGACTATGTAGTCAGCATGTCTGGCTCTTGTGCCTTTGCTATTCGCGATGAATACCAACACTTCTTGGAAGGTCAACCTGAATGGCAACAACGCGCAGAAAAATTGAGCGGAAAAATTTATGAATTCACAGAATTCATTACTGATGTATTGGGTGTAGAAGACGTTGGCGCACGCTTTGACGAAACTGTTACATACCATACATCTTGCCACGTAACTCGCTTGATGGGTGTAAAAGAACCACCTTTCAAACTCCTTCGCAATGTAAAAGACCTTAAGTTGATCGAATTACCTCGTGCAGACCGTTGCTGCGGTTTCGGCGGTACATTCTCCGTTAAAAACCCAGAAATCAGCGAAGTAATGACACGCGAAAAAGCTTTGGAAATCGCTAGTACTGGTGCTAACGTAATTTCCGGCTCCGACCAAGCTTGCTTGATGAATATTGCCGGTATGCTTGACCGTCTTCATAAAGATGGTGAAATCGATCGCCGTATCAAAGTAATGCATATTGCTGAAATCTTAAACTGCCGCTAAGGAGGAGACGACATGGCACTTATATATGACAATCGCCCCTATAAAACACGTATAAAAGAATGTTTGGCTGACGATTTCAAAGTTGCAGCTATTAAAAAAGCACAAGACGTGTTTTATGATAAACGTAATACAGTAGTTGCGGATGTTCCTGAATGGTTAGATTTCCGCGCAGAAGCAGCTAAACTTCGCGACCACGTGCTTAATAATTTGGATTATTATGTAAACCAATTTGCTGAAAACGCTGAAAAAGCTGGTTCTAAAGTTCACTTTGCATTCGACGATAAAGAAGCGACTCAAATCGCTTTGGATATCCTTCGTGAACGCGAAGCTAAAATGATTGTTAAATCCAAAACTATCTTAACTGAAGAAATTGGTTTGAACGAAGTTCTTGAAGAAGCTGGTATCGAAGTAAACGAAACTGACTTGGCGGAATTCATTTTGCAAACAGCAGTGAGTCCTCCATCTCACATCGTAGTACCAGGCCTTCACTTTGAACGTAACAAAATTCGCGAAATTTTCGCTGAAAAATTAGGTTATACTGGCACTGAAAACCCTACAGAAATGACGCATTTCGTGCGTGGTTATGTACGTGAACGCTTCTTGAAAGCTGACGTAGGTGTTAACGGCTGTAACTTTGCGGTTGCTGCATCCGGTACATGTACAATTGTTTCCAACGAAGGTAACGGTCGTATGTCTAGTTCTATTCCTAAGACTCAAGTAATCTTCTTGGGTACAGAACGTATCGTTCCTGACTTCAAGGCTCTTGACATTATGATGGAAATGTTGAACCGCTCCGCAGTAGGTGCTAAAATTTCCAACTACTTCTCCATGATGACTGGCCCTGGTCGCGCTGGTGAAGCTGACGGTCCTGAAGAAACACATATCATTATTATCGATAACGGTCGTTCCGGTATTTTAGGTGGTACATTCCAAGAAATGCTACGTTGTATCCGTTGTGGTGCATGTATGAATATCTGTCCTGTATACCGTCACATCTCTGGTCACGGCTACGGCTCCGTATATCCAGGTCCAATGGGTGCTGTATTGACTCCATTGTTCAAAGGTTACGAAGTAGCAGGCGATCTTCCATATGCTTCTACATTGTGCGGTGCATGTACAGAAAACTGTCCAGTTGCAATTCCATTACATGAATTATTAATGGAACACCGTCACATTATGGCAGACATCGAAAAAACTCGTCCAAAAGCAGAAGAAGCAATTTTCACAGCAGCTGCTAAGATGTTCGGTAATGCTACATTATTCGACCTTGGTACAAAAGCTGGTGCTATCGGCATGAACTTGATTAGTAATAAAGAAGGTAATATGCCTGCATGGACTCAAGCGGTGCCTGTGATGAATGGCTGGACTAAGTCTAAAGAATTGGGTTCCTTGAAATTCAAGAAATTCCGCGATTTATATGCTGAACATGAAAAGAACAAGAAGAAGGAGAAAAAATAATGGATGTAGCTAAACGTAATCAATTTATTGCACGTTTATCTCGTGCATTAGGCCGTGATCAAGAAATGTGCCCTGCATATGTAGAGGATTTTGATTATAGCCATGGTCCTCAAGAAACTATGTTCAAAGATTTGAATAACGATCAAATTTTGGCAATGTTTAAGGAACAATGTCAACGTGTTGGCACAAAATTCGTTGAAACTACACCTGATAAATTAGGTGAAACAATTTTGGCAGCTATCGACGACTGGGGCAATGGTAAGGTTGTATTCCCAAGCTCTCCAGAAGTAGAAGAATATAAATTAAAAGAATTGTTCGAACAAGATGCTGCTAATAATGGTGGTACACGTACATACTTCCAATGGGATCCAGCTAAAGGTCGTGAAGAATGTATTTCTAATACTGCAAATGCAGATATCGGTATTACATTCCCATACTGTGGTATTGCTGAAACAGCTACTGTAGTACAAGCATCTGGCGAAGAATCTGGTCGCGCTATTAGCTTGTTGCCTACAACTCACATTGCTGTATTATACACTGATACAATCAACCCACGCATGACACAAACAATGGAACATTTGGCTGAACGTTACCACAATGATCCAGCTAATTTCCCTACAAATATCTGCTTGATTTCCGGCCCGTCTCGTACGGCTGATATCGAGCTCGTTACTGTAGATGGTGCTCATGGTCCTATCCAAGTAACGTATGTCCTAGTTAACAGATAATCTTAATAGTAAAATCTAGTATAACAAAAGACTATATAAGGCGATCTTCCGATGGAAGGTCGCCTTTTTGCATGTCCCTATAGAATGCAAAATGGGTATGCATCAACTTATAAAAAATCCGATATAGCACTTGTAAATTTTTCGATATATGATATACTATGTCTATAACCTATTATTTTAATATGAATTAACGAGGTGTATTATGAATATTCCATTCTTTACAGATTACCTCATGCTAAGCAATTCATTGAGTATTGGTATTATCGCAGTGTTTGTACTTGCCTTAATCGGTATTTATGTATTGCAACGCAAGGGTACATCCTTTGGTAATCTTGTTATTATTGGCACTATTATTGGTGCCGTATTAGGCGTAGCAATTCAAGTTATTGCTGGATTCCCTGATGATCCATCTAAGGTGGTCTACATCAAGGAAAGTACGAAGTGGTTCTCCCTTGTAGGTGGCGGTTTCATCGACTTAATCCGCATGCTTGTTATTCCTATTGTATTTATCTCCATCGTCCATGTTATTTTGCACATGGAGGCAGGGGCTAATCTTAAGAAGTTGGTCGTTGCCATGGTGTCGACTAACCTTGGGATGGTGGCTATAGCCGCTATTGTAGGCCTTATTTTAGGTAATGCTTTTGGATTGGGTCAAGGTTTTGATATCGTTGAGTCCGGTAAAAAAATCCGTGAAATCAAACCGATGGTTGATACATTCCGTGCTTTGATTCCTAGCAATCCTATTCAAGCCGCTGCAGAAACAAATGTTATCGGCATCGTAGTATTTGCCATCATCTTGGGCAGCGTAGCTCGCCTGTTAAAACAAACGGGCACCAATAGCATGGAAATCTTTACAAAACTATTTGATGAGCTTCATCAGTTGATTTCTTGGGTAGCCGATTTCATTATTGGTCTTATGCCATACGGCGTAGTTGCTTTATTGGCATCTACATTGGCAACACGTGGCTTGCAAGCCATCCTCGACATGGGTTTGTTCGTAGTATTGCTTTACGTAGGTCTTTTGATTATGTTCGTTGTTCAAGCTATCTTAATTGCTAGCTTTGGCTACAATCCGATTACATATTTCAAAAAAGCGAAGGCTCCATTATTGTTGGCATTCACATCCCGTTCCTCTATGGGCGTATTGCCATTGACTGTTGAAACTTTGACAAAACGTCTTGGCGTAAATGCTACAACAGCTAATACAGTAGCATCCTTTGGTACTACGGCGGGTATGCAAGGTTGTGCCGGTGTGTTCCCAGCTCTCGTAGTGGTCTACATTTCCAATGTGGCGGGTATTCCGTTTGATTTAACAATGTACATCATGAGCGTTATCGTTATCGCTATTGGTTCCGTTGGTATTGCAGGTGTTCCAGGTACTGCTACAATGGCCGCATCCGTTTCCCTTAGTGGTACAGGCCTTGGCGCATACTTTACATCCATTAGCCCGATTCTTGCTATCGATCCATTAATCGACATGGGCCGTACATGCTTGAACGTATCCGGTTCCTTAACCAATGCTCTAGTTGTCGATAAAATTATGGGCACCATTGATAAAGATGCGTATAACAATCCTACACAAGGTGAGGAATAATAGTTAAATACTCATATTGATTGTGAAAGCAGCAGACATTAAATCTGCTGCTTTTTTGCGTAGTTGGATTATGCGTTGTAGTAGAATTCATAGATTGTAATGCAATTGAATTTGTATCCTTCTTCGGTGAAATCGAAAACAATTATTATTATATTTTGTGATATCAAGATACGAATATTTGTATATATAATTGTGACTATGGATACGTTTTCAAGTATTACATAAGCGTATAATGTACATATAAAAGTTTCTATATATGCTTAATAAATATAAGCCAAGAGGTAGTACTATGATTACAGAAGAAGTAAAAGAACGTTTAATTGCAGATTATCCAAAGTTTGAAGATATGACACGCAAATTTTATAAGAAAGAAATGTCCATTGCGGATTATAAGGGCCAGTCCGGTGCATATGGTAGCTATGCTGAACGTGGCGCTGCTACGGGCATGAGCCGTTGGCGCTTTAATTGTGGTCGTATCAAACAAGAACAAATGCGGTTCTTAGCAGATACCATTCGTAAGTACAATCTTACACATATTCATTTCACAACGGGGCAGTGTTTACAAATGCATGGTCTGGATGGAGATACTATTTTACAACTCTTCAAAGAATGCTATGACCATGGTATTTATAATCGCGGTGCCGGTGGGGATAGTCCTAATGTTGTAGCCAGTATCTTGCGCGGCATTGATCCTCGCGAGACCTTTGACATTTCACCATATGCGGTAGCCATTAGCGAATTTCTTATGGAGCAAATGTTTTATATCAAGATTCCTCGTAAATTTAAGATGGGTATTGATAATGGATTTGATAGCACACCACATGCTACCTTTAAGGATCTGGGGTTCAATTTAACAAAATATCATACCTTTGATGTATATGCGTGTGGTGGTATTGGCCCTAATCCCCGCATCGGTATTCCTGTAGTTCGTGATGTGCAACCTGAAGATGTTTTGTATCATGTGAAAGCCATGCTCATGGTATTTGCTAATCATGGTAACTTTAAAAATCGTGGTAAAGCACGTACCCGTTATATGCCTGCAGAAATGGGGGGCGCGGAAGCTTTCATCAAAACCTATGAAGAAACATTGGCAATGGTGAAAGAGGTTGAAAAATTGACCATTAATCCTGCAGATTATGCCTATGAAATTACGAAGACGGGCAAGCGCGATGATTCGGTAGAAAATTATCGTATTCATCGTCAAAAACAAGAAGGTTTGTACTATGTAGAATACCATCCAGTTGGTGGCGATGCGAATGTTGAACATCTATTGGCGGCCCTTGATTATGCCGTTACATTAGACCAAGTGGAGGCTCGTATTGCACCGGATGAAGCCTTGTTTTTCATCAATTTGACAGCTGATGAAGCTAGAAAAATTGCGGAGTTAACAGATGATAGCGCACGCGATGATTTTCGTCGTTCTGTATCCTGTGTGGGCTCTACAGTCTGCCAAATCGGTATGCAAGATTCTAATGGCTTGCTAAAGGCTATTTTTGATCATCTTGAAGAAAAAGGTATCGATACGAAAAAATTACCGAGAGTACATATTTCTGGCTGTCCACATTCTTGTGGGACTCATCAAATTGGGGAAATTGGCTTTCACGGCGCTGTAAAACTCGTAGATAAGAAACCCCAACCTGCTTTCATTATCGTAGATGGCGGTTCAGAACATATGGGTTCTGAAAGCTTTGGTAAAATGGCTGGGAATATTGTAGCTGCAAACATTCCCTCATTTATGGCGGCATTAGCCAATATTCTTAATGAGGCACCAGAAGCGGATTTTGGTTCTTGGCGATTGACTCATAAGGCCCAATATATGGACTTAATTAAATCCTTCGAATAGAAATGATATGACTAGATAACACATATGTTTATGCGTAAAGATTAACTCATTAACATATGTGTTATATTTTTTTGTCATCCTACGAATTGATTTTATATGGTATAATAGGCTTTATAGTATGTGTTTGGAGGTTCATTACTATGTTATTTACCGTGAATACAGAAGTCTGTACTCGTTGTGGTCTATGCGTAGCCGATTGTCCAACAGGCCTTCTTGTTATGACTGATGATGGTCCTAAAACAGGTAAGGGTGGTTGTATTTCCTGTGGTCATTGTGTTGCAGTATGCCCTACGCTTGCTCTAGATAGCGACCTAACACCGCGTGCTGAACAAGTGGATATTACAAAAGAAACTAAATTTACGCCGGAACAAGCAGAGTTATTTTTACGCAGCCGTCGTTCCATTCGTAATTATCAAAATAAACCAGTTCCTGCTGAATTGATTCGCAAGGTATTGAATGTGGCTCGCATGGCACCGACTGCGACAAATACGCAAGGTATTTCCTATATCGTAATTCGAGATAAACAAAAATTACGCCGTATTGCAGATCTTGTTCTCGAATGGATGCATATTGCCGCGAAGACCGTGCCGATTATGCGTCTTTATGCCCGTGCAGCTCAGGCAGAAGTAGATAAGGGGAAAGAATATATTCTCCGCGATGCACCAGCTCTCGTGGTTGCCATTGGATCCAAAAAAGATATTCATCGTACTCATGATTCAGGCCATTCTTGTTTATCCTATGCGGAATTATATGCACCGACAGTAGGTCTTGGAACATGCTGGGCAGGGTTCTTTGAACATGCAGGTGAAGCTGAATATAAACCATTATTAGACATATTAGGTGTGCCAGACGATAAAATCATCGCTGGTGGCATCTTGATGGGCTATCCAAAAGTTCGTTATCGCAATATTGTGGAACGTCAACCGTTGGATGTTACATTTGATACAGAAGAATAATTAGACATTATGCACAACGCTCTATCTATAAATGTGGGGCGTTGTTTTATTTATATATGGCTATAACAAAAAAATCTCCATCCTAAACAGAATGGAGATTTTGTTTATTAATTGGCCGATGTAATGGAGCCTTTAAATGTTTCATCAATGAATTGTTTGATGGCTTCAGATTTATAAATATCGGCAATTTTCTTGTATGTTTCGTTATCCTTATCTTGGCTGCGTACAGCGAGAATCATAACAGCTAATGGTTCATCCTTTGGCTCTAAGAAGAATCCTTGTTTTTCTACGTTAAGGCCTGCGCTTTGAACATAGTTCATAGGGATAGCTGCTACGGCTACATCGTCAAGACTGCGAGGCAATTGTGCTGCTTCTAGTTCTTGAATTTGTAGGTTTTTAGGGTTAGATGTAATATCTGCAACAGTTGCTTTGAAACCAACGCCTTCTTTCAATGTAATAAGGCCGGCTTTAGCAAGTAATGCAAGACCGCGACCACCATTGGTTGGATCGTTAGGAATAGCTACGATAGCGCCATTTGGTACATCTTGTGCACTATGTACAGAGTTACTATACAACCCCATAGGCATTAAAATCGTTTTGCCAATAGCTACAAGCTCGGAACCATTTTGTTTGTTAAAGTTTTCCATAAATGGAACGTGTTGGTATGCGTTGAGTTGGATATCTCCATCAGCCAATGCTTTGTCCGGTGTTACATAATCGGAGAATTCCACAACCTTAAGGTTAATACCTTGCTTTTGAGCCTCTTTTGCAACAGCTTCTGCTACTTGAGCATGAGGGCCTGCAGTAGCACCAATTTTAATTTCTTTTGGCGTATTATTCGTTTGTGTATTGCTGCCACAACCTGCGATGGCGAATGCGAGAACGCCAATGAGAAGAGGGGCAATAAATTTCTTTAATTTCATGATAACATCCCTTTCTAAATACATATAATATAGATATCCTATCATGTGAATGGGGTTTTGTATATAGAGTAAAATATATTGGTTATCTATAGATTAAAACTATGGCTTTTCCGATAGTGGTAAAGTTAGTTATTAATATACATCTAAAAAAATCGAAATATGATATAATACAGATACCTTTGTACATACTACAGAACAATATTTAACATATCCTGTAGAGGCCGTATTCAAGACCGTTTCAGCGAAGGTATTTTGAAAACTATGATTGAAATCGGCAAAGAAACAGTAGAAAATCCAGAAAACTACGACATTCGTGCTAACCACGTGTGGGCCTCTACCTTGGCGTTAAATGGTTTAATCGGTGCTGGCGTACCACAAGACTGGGCCACACATCTTATCGGTCATGAATTGACTGCGGCCTACCATCTTGACCATGGTATTCTACGCATTTAAAAGATTATGGTCTTGGCGTTGAAGCAGTGGATAAAATTGTGAAGCAATTAGAAGATCATGGTATGACACAAATTGGTGAAAAAGGTGATGTAACACCAGAAGTGGCTCGCGAAATTTTAACACGTGCCTTATAATCGAATTAATTGATTAACCTATTAAAGAAAGGGGGCGAGCCCTATGAATGAAATAAAACATCGAAGTGCGTTTTCTTTTGCACTGCCTATTATGATTCCCATGGGGCTTAGTTTTTTCTTCCTTGGATTAGGTTTTGGTTTGTATGCTACCAGTCAGGGATTCCCTTGGTGGACTGCACCTGTATTAGCCTGTACGATTTTTGCGGGCTCTATGGAGTTCGTAGTCATTGGGTTGTTGATGGCAGGCTTTGATCCGGTGAATGCGTTTATGTTGACTTTATTTGTGAATGGTCGCCATTTCTTCTATGGTTTATCTGTTCTACAGAGATATGTCAATATGGGATGGAAATGGTTTCCTACGGTTGCATGGATGTGTGATGAAAGCTTTGCGGTCAATGTATCTACGAAGTTGCCTGATGATGTTGACGAAAAATGGTTCTACTTTCATGTATCATGGCTTAATTATACCTTTTGGGTTGTGAGTACCTTTGTGGGGGGCTTATTCGGTAATTTGTTGGCCGCTGTAAATCTGCGTGGCATTGATTTTGTACTACCTGGCTTGTTTATTGTCATATTCCTTGAAATGCTATTTAATGCAAAAAATAATAATATCCGTGGGTTTGGTATTGTTGGGGCCATTGTAGCAGTAGTAATGTTACTATTGGTGGGCAAATCCTTATTTATGCTAGCCTCCATGGGCTGTATGCTTGTTGTGTGTTATATAGCGTATAAGTGGGGAGGTGTACATCTTGACTAGTTTTGAAATGGTCATTACTGTTGCTATTGTCGTAGCAGCTACATTACTTACACGTTTTTCCGCTTTTCTTATTTTTCCACCTGGTAAAAAGGCGCCAGCTTTTGTACAGTATTTAGGTAAGGCATTACCTGCAGCTGTTATGGGGATGCTTGTTGTATATACTTTCAAAGATATAGTTGTGATTTCCTACCCTTATGGAGTGCCGGAACTTATTGCTCTATTAGTGACCGCTGGCATGCACCTATGGAAACGAAATATGTTCATGTCTATTGGAGCGGGAACTATAGTGTATATGCTTATCGTACAAAATATTTAATATTTTCTTAAATCAAAGAGCATTTTTGGAAAAGTTCTCTATTGTCTGTTGCTTGAAAGAATTTTAAAATGATATGACACTGATTTTGAATTGCTTCTTTAGAAGAATTTGCTGATGGTGTGATGAAGAAATCCCCCTTTCGTCAAACGACTTTGGCCCTGCGGAGCCCGCAGGGCGGAGTCAGACCTGGCCGGTGGAGGCTTGACGGAAGGGGGATTTCTTTATAATGCAATGAATGATTTCTTAGAAGCAATTCAGCAAGTTATTTTAGTTTTAAAATTCTTTCAAGCCCCGCAGCAGTATGATGATTTTCCAAAAATGCTCTTTGATCAAGTAGCTCCATGAGATCCATATCTGTAATGGATAATTTAAAGTCAAAGACATCAAAGTTGGATTTCATATGTTCTAAGCTTGTTGCTTTTGGCAATGGAATGATGCCTCGTTGGATGTGCCAACGTAAGATAATTTGGTGTTTACTAACGCCGTACTTTTCAGCCAAGCTCTTGATGATAGGGTGGTCAAATATAGGTTGACGATTGCGTGTGAATGGGGACCAAGCCATGCCTACTACTTGATGTTTTCTCATCAATTGAATAAGAGCTTGGCGTTGATTGAATGGATGGCACTCGATTTGGTTGACAACAGGTTTTACATTGCAGTGGTATAGCAAGTCGATTAAACGGTCCTCGTAGAAATTAGACAGACCCAAACCGCGCAGCACGTTTTGGGCGTATAATTCCTCCATGGCGCGCCAAGAGCCGTAGTAATCACCTAGTGGTTGGTGAATAAGCATGATATCTATATAATTAGTATTTAACTTCTTTAGAGAACTTTCAACAGCGCGCATCGTAGCATCGTAACCGGCATTGGTATGCCAAATTTTAGTGGTTACAATGATATCGGACCGATTAATACCAGATGCACTCATGCCCTTGCCGACGGCTTCTTCGTTATCATAATAAGCTGCCGTATCGAGTAAACGGTATCCAGCCTGTAAGGCATTCATTACAGCTTGCTCCGTTTCCTCCGACGTTCCTGTTTTGTAGGTGCCAAATCCGATGGATGGCACAAAGCTACCGTTATTTAAAATTCTAAAATCCATACGTTCTTCCATGAGAAACCTCCATGTGTATACTTGTTTATATATATTATAGCAGATATTATTTCTGCCCAGTAATATCTAATCATATAGGGAATTAGCTTTCATATAATTCTTATTGATTTTGTGATATACTAAGGTATTGACAAAAATCAATACAATGGATAGAGATAAGGTGAAAGTATGAACAAATTTCGACTTGGTGCCGTAATGGTTCTGTTGGTCATTGTTGTATGTGCGATTGCAGGTTGTGGTACATCTACGGTATCCGTCGCCGATGTTACTTATAAAGATATGCCGTTACAAATTCATAATGAAGCAAATGTAACAGCTCTTAATAAGTCCACTATTACGCCCGCTGTATCGGGTGCTGCTACGTATGCTGTGAAGGTAGGCGATAAGGTAACACAAGGTCAAGTTGTGGCGACAATTGATACGTCTGCGCTTCAACAACAATTAGCGTCCTTACAAGGTCAGTTTAGTGCGGCCCAATCCTATACGCCTGCTGTTGAAACAACAACGACAACGACGGCGCCTACGGTTAGCAGTGCACAACTTGAAAGTGCACGTCAGATGCGTGAAGCTGGCAATATTACAGAAAAGGAATATAATCGTATTTTAGAACGGTCTCGACCTCAAACTGTGACAAACACAAGTGGTGGTGGCGGTGGTGGCAATGGCGCAAGCGTTGCTGCTATTGAAGCACAAATTGCTCAAGTATCCGCACAGATAGCAGCTGCTAATATTACGGCTCCTATAGCCGGTGTGGTGACTGCTATTTATAATGAAGATCGTCAAATGGCGATTGCAGATCGTCCATTTATGTTGATACAACAAGAAACGCCTATGGTGGCATCTTTGAGTATTCCTCGTGATGCGGCTATGAAATTAGCTAGCCCAGAGGCAAAATCAAGCATTAAAGTGTCTTTACATGTCGGTGATTCAGATATTCCAGGTGAGTTGACCTATATAGATACAAATCAGCCTGAAAATGTACCAAGTGTACTAGTTAAGGCTACTTTCAACAACGAAAAAGGAGCTATTAAGGCCGGTGAATTTTATAGTTTGACCATCGAATCTAGTGCTCAAGCTAAGATGCTCGTTGTTCCTGCTGCGGCAGTACGTGAAAATCAAGATGGTAAATATGTATATGTATTAACCGCTGATAATACGGTAGACGTACGTGTCGTTGAAGTAGGGGATGAACAAGAGGAGTATGTGTCCATCATGACAGGCCTTAATGAAGGTGAACAAGTTATTACAACCAAGGGAACCTTTGAACTAGGTGAAAAGGTGAAGGTTCAATAAATATCTTATGTGTAGTTAGAAACTAGCAACCATGAGTGTTGAAAAGGAGGAGATTATTATTTTAGAATTTAAACGTTTTGAATTAAGAGATAAACCATTAATCGATAAATATTTTGAACAACATCATTACGAAGCGTCGGATAATTGCTTTACTACATTGTATATGTGGCAAGAAGCCTATGGCATTCGTTGGGCTGAGGAAAATGGCGTATTGTACATCCAAGGTGGTGGTAAGCGCGATCCATTCCTATTACCTCCATTTGCTGGTAAGGATGCGAAGTTCCTCGATGGTTTATTGCGTGCAAAAGAATGGTTTGTAGAAAATAAATTACCATTCATTTTCAAAGGTGTTAGCAAGGTTGTGAAAGAACGGATGGAGGAACTATGCCCAGGCCGTTACGTATTCACAACTGACCGTGATAACTACGAATATATTTATAAGTCTGAAGATCTTATCAATTTGTCTGGTAAGAAATTCCGTCAAAAGAAAAATCACTTGAATCAATTCCGTATGCAATATTCCAACTATGAATATGTGCCAATTACAGAAGACATCATTCCATTGTGCCGTGAAACAGCAGCGTCTTGGGTGGAAACCCATCACGAAGAAGGTATTGAAGATGAATTAGTGGCTATTAATTTACTCTTTGATCATTGGGATGTATTGGGCCTAAAAGGCGGCGCTATTAAGTTGTTTGGCCGCGTAGAGGCTTTCAGTATCGGCGAATTAATGAATGATAGAATGGCTTTAATTCACATCGAAAAAGCCAATCCGGATATTCGCGGTTTGTATCAAGCAATTAATAATGAATTCATCCGCCATGAATTTAGTAATGTAGAGTTTATCAATCGTGAAGAAGATATGGGCTTGCCTGGTCTTCGTCAAGCAAAGGAATCTTATAATCCTGATCATTTTGCAGAAAAATATGATGCTGTATATGCTAATGAAGCAGATAATGCAACGGGCGGTAAATAATCCGGTCAATCTATAACGAATATGAGAGTGGTACTGTATGGTGCCACTCTTTTCCGTTATAATAAAGGGTAGAGTGTATGAAATACATTCTACCCTATGAAATACATTCTACTATATGAAATATATAGCCTAGATCTGTTTGGATAGAAAGGAACTAGTATGGATTTTAGAATTGCTACATCACAAGATACGCCACAAGTTGAAGCACTTTGGGCGTATTGCTTTGAACCAAAAGAAGATCCGTTCTTTCAATATTATTTTTCTAACTGTTATGAACCAGAGAATACTGTTGTAGGTATTCAAGAGGGACAATTGCTCTCCACTGTTCATTTGCGCCAATACAACATCAATGTGCGCGGAGCTATCTTACCTACTAGCTACATGGTTGGTGTTGCCACTCATCCAGCCGCACGTCGTGGCGGTGTAGGTGGTGCGTTATTGTTGCACTCCTTAGAGGAATTGCACCGTCGTGGTCAAGGTATTACCATTTTAATGCCTTCAAAGGCCGGTTTTTACCAACAATATGGCTGGGACTTGTATGCTCATCAATGGGTACAAACCATGCCATTAGAAAATTTGCGTCCTTTGACGGATAAAACAGTATCCTTTGGATTGTTAAATGATGTAGAACAATGGACATTGCTTGATCCTGTTTACAAAGCGTATACAAAGGACTTGTGCGGCTATGCAGAGCGCGGCGAGAAGGAGTGGAAACGCCTATTGGGAAGCTTCTTTGCTGAAGGTGTGAATATTGCGGTCGTAAAAAATGATGAAGGCCAAATCGAGGGCTACGCTGTATATCGTTTGGGTGCCCCTGAAATTCCAGTTACGGAATTTGTATATACAACACGTCGTGCTCAACGTGGTTTGCTTAATTATTTTTATAATCATCGCTCTCAAGGTGAAAGCATCCGATGGAATGAGGGGTTGCATGATACCGGTTATAGATTTGTTCCTGATGGAAAAACAGGTCATACAACGATGCCGTATATGATGGTGCGTATTGTAGACGTAGAAACAGCGTTGACTACGGTACCTGTTAATCCAGAAGCCGTTATGATGCCAATTACACTAAATATTAAGGTTACCGATACATTATGCGATTGGAATGATGGTGTATTTGTCCTTACCCTAGGTGAAAGCACTTTACCTAACGTAAAACGCATTTCTCATGAATCTGTGGATGAAATCGATATCACTATAGACATTGGCGGTCTAGCAGCTTTGTTGATGGGCGCTGTTTCAGCTAAAGATCTTGTGTTTGAAGGAAAAATGCAAGGCGAATCTCATTGGATTGATTATTTAGATATGGTATATCCTAAACAAAATACATATATCAACGAATGGTGGTAATATGAGCTGGAAAACATATACAGTAAAAGAAGAGATAGATACAACCGTATCTGCTTATGTAAAAGAGCGATTTTCTTTATCCTCTCGAAATGTGCAGATGATATTCCGTAAGAAACGGGTGAAGGTAAATAGCCGTGTTGCTCATTCCGAGCGTACGCTAAAAAAAGGGGATGTTATTACTATTGAGTTACCACAAGATAAGGATTATGGTGTAGAGGTTGAAAAAGGACCTATAGAGGTTCTCTATGAGGATGGACACACGCTTGTGGTGTATAAGTCTCCATTTATGCTAGTTCATCCAGCAGGTCAAACGAAATATCATACATTGAGTAATCTGGTGGCTGGCTATTATGCTAAACGCGGCGAAGTTCATAAAATTCGGCCTGTTCATCGCTTGGATCGAGATACAACAGGTGTTATTATGTTTGGCAAAACCCGTGAGGCAGAGCAATATTACACTAAACAGCTACAAGGAGGTCGAATTCACCGTGTCTATCGCGGTCTCGTAGAAGGAAAGATTACATCTGATGGTGTGGTGAATGAACCTATCGGTGTGGATCCGGTATTTGATAATCGCCGCTGTGTTGATGAATTTGGTCAAGATGCTGTAACTGAATATCGTGTGATTGAACATGATGATGTACAATCGTTATTAGAGTTTACATTACTAACTGGACGAACGCACCAAATTCGAGTTCATATGGCCCATATTGGTCACCCTATCATCGGTGATGCTATGTATGGTACGCGGAATAACCCGTATACGAGACAGGCCTTACATGCCTATTCGTTGACATTTATACCATATGGACAATCTGAGCAGGTGACTGTTATCGCACCTGTACCTTCTGATTTAGGTCGTGAATTGCAAAACAAAAAGCTGCCCTAGGGCAGCTTTGTTTGTATAAGTGTATAGATTTGGCAACGAAAAAAAAGGACTCAATATGGAGTCCTTTTTCATGTAAGGGGAGTGTTAGTATTAACATCAAATGACCTATGTATTTAAACAAGTAGTAGGTTTGGGGTTAGTATTACTTGTCGGGAGATAAATACATCAAGTAATCAGGGAATATTTACTTATAATTATCATTTGATATGGTAATTATAAGTAAATAAGATGAAAATAAAATGAATTCATAAAAATTATTTTATGAAATTTAGATGAAATATAAAATTCGTTTATTAAATATTGATAAATACTATACTTCTTGATGTGATAATAGAGGGAAATAATATCTTTTCTTTATTTTTTTATAAAACATTTAAAAAATAGTTCTAGTTATAAGACTTTTGTTGTTGGGTTAGAAAGGGAGCCACTATGAAGTTGCTTATAGCTTTAATGGCCTTATTTTGCCTCATAACATATTCGAATACAGCACAAGCGACTGATTGGTACTATGTAAGTCCTGATGACAAAGATCCTGAACCGATTGAGGGCAATACGAATGGTCAAGCCATTTATAGATTGTTATGGTAATAGAATAGTTTAAATTTAATATTTTAGATATAAATATAAATTTAAAATTTTGAATATAAAAATCCCTAGCTAGACAGCAACTAGCTAGGGATTTTTTATGTGTAAATGTATTGTAAACACGCAGAGGTGTTACCGTCTTTGTAGACTGGTAAAATGTAAGATATCCACTAGTGATTGGAAACAACCGTTAGTTTATAGCTGAGCGGTTGTACGGGTTAATTCCAAGTCATTAATCATTTGTAAATCGTCTTGAGGGGATCTACCGCCGGTTGTTAAGTAACCACCTACCATGATGCCATTAAGACCACCTTTTAGTGCGTACGATTGTAAATCACGTAGATTTACTTCTCGACCGCCAGCGGTACGAATTAATGCATGAGGTAAAATGAAACGGAATACAGCGAAGGTACGTAAAATTTCCATAGGTTTTAACGCTTTGTTATGTTCGAATGGAGTACCCTTAATCGGATTTAATATGTTTAATGGAATGGAATCAATGTTAAGGCGTTTAAGTTCAAACGCCATTTCTACGCGTTGTTCTAGCGTTTCGTTTAGACCTAAGATACCACCAGAGCAAACGCGAATGCCAGCTTTTTTGGCATTTTCTATGGTAGACATCTTGTCCTCATAGGAATGTGTGGAGCAGATGTCAGGGAAATGACTTGGTGCCGTTTCGATATTGGAGTGATAGCGAGTAACACCAACTTCTTTTAACTGAAGGGCTTGTTCATAGGTTAACAAACCAAGAGAACAACAAATTTCTAAACCCATTTTTTCGCGAATTTCTTTTAACACACGTAAGATTTGGTCGAATTCATTAGGGTTAGAAGTATTTCGGCCACTTGTAACGATGGAGAAGCGAATAGCGCCAGCTTCTTTTGCTTTTCTAGCAGCTTCTAAAATCGATTTATCATCCATAAATGGGTATTCTTGAACGCCTGTATTGTGGTGTGCAGATTGTGCACAGAATTTACAGTTTTCAGGACACTTACCAGAACGAGCATTTACGATTGCACAAATATCGACGGAATTGTCATTGAAATGTTGTTTTATTTTATCTGCCATAGCTAATAAAATCATGGTGTCTTCATCGGATGTACGGATTAAATCGATTGCTTCTTCTTTAGTGATTTCCCCACCATGTAAAATGCGATTGGCAATGGTTAATATTTTTTCATAAGAACCCACCTGGGTTTCTTGCTCTACTGGAAGTGCCATTATAGCCTCCTTGTTATTGTTAACTTATAAAAAACGAATATATTTACAATGTAATTGTAGTATTCTTAAATACGAATTGTCAACTATATAAATAAATTAGTTTACAATATGATATTTTACATATTATATAGAAATATATAGTATAATTAGATGTTAGTATTCTATAAGTTAGGAAAGGAGACAATATGCAACCCTTTCGTTTTATACATTGTGGAGACCTTCATTTAGGGGCTCCTTTTCAATATGCTATGGGGATGAGTCGGTATGTAGATCGTGCCGTTGCAGAAGCAACATACGAAGCTTTCAATAATATCATTGAAATCGCCGTGCGAGAACGCGTTAATGCCGTTGTGATCAGTGGCGATGTGTATAATAGTGAAGATCATAACTTAGAGGCTCAGGTCCGATTTGTACGCGCAATGTATCGCTTGTGGGAGGCGCATATTCCAGTATATATGGTGCAAGGTAATCATGACCCTGCTGAAAGCTGGCGCGCTGGCTTATCTATGCCTGATAATGTACATGTGTTTTCGGATACACAGGTACAACGATTTCCGTTGATGGTTAATAATATTGAAGTTGGTGGTGTTTACGGCATCAGCTGTGGTCATGGCAATGAACCAACTAATTTTGCTGCCCAATATAAAGCCTTTGAACGGGATGAATTTTCCCTCGCTGTCATGCATGGAACGGTCGGATCTAGTGCGGGGAGTGAACATCATGATGTAACAGGGCCCTGTAATTTGACGGATATCATACAAGGTGCCATGGACTATTGGGCATTAGGCCATATCCATAAATCACAGGTGCTTTCAGAAGATCCTATGGTCGTATATGCAGGCAATCCCCAAGGATTACATCGCAAGGAATTTGGTGCTAAAGGATGTTATATGGTCAATGTATCACACAATGGACATTGTGAACTAGAATTTATTGAGACCAGTGCCATTCGTTTTGAAGATATTAAGATTGATATTGCAGGCATACAAACTGAACGTGAGTTATTAGATTTATTGAGTCAAAAAAAGCAGTCCTTGCGTAAGAAATATAATAAGAACACCTTGGTATCTGTACATTTAGTTGGAACGGGCACAATTCATCGTTTGTGTGTTGATGAAGCGGTTCGGAAATTATGGTTGCGAGAATCACAATCAGAGGAAAAAAGTAAATCTATTTTTGTTATGCCTTATCGCATGATTAATAAGACGCGATCTGCTGTTAACTTGGCGGAACGCCGCTTATTATCCGACATGGTAGGCGATTATCTACGCGCCTATGATGAAACCGTTACTGATGTTGAGGCAGTGCGTCAAATCTTGGTCAATCGTCCTGAGTCTAAACGACTTGGCAGTTATTTAGATTTGTTATCAGATGATGTATTGAAACGAGTTATGGAACGCAGTGAAATAGAAGGGGTTACGGTGTTAATGGGGGAAAACGATGAACATTAAACAGATTCGACTCGACTCATTTGGACCGTATGAAAACTGGACATTTAAATCCGGTCCTAACGGTGTACAGCTTGTATATGGCGCTAATGAAAGTGGTAAGACCTCTTTGCTAGAAGGCATGCGGTCTCTTTTGTTTGGCGGTAAACATAAAAAATATGGTTATGTAAATGGATCTCTTGAGCTCGACAAAGAAGGGACGACTTATCATTTAGGCCGACAAAACAAGAATCTGGATTTTTATTCTCCTGGTGATCCTAGCATAAAGGACGAGCCGAATCAATTGTGGTGGCATGGGCTTGATAAAAAAACGTATAACCGCATATTCGGCCTTACGTTAGAGGACCTTCAAGGCGTAGATATACTCAATGAAGTAGATGTACGAGCTAGATTCTTTGGCGCTGAAGGGGGCGAGCAACTCGGTGGTATAGTAAAAAGCATTGAAACCAATGCTAATAACTTACTGGTTGCGTCTGCATCAGGCAAACGCCGCATCAATGTTTTGATAGATCAATTACAGGAAAATAAGGCTCGTTTATCTGCACTTGGTGAACATGAAGCGCAGTATGTAGAATTACAACAAGCGTTAAGGGCTTCCGAGGATACAGAAGCAGAAATTCAGAATCAAATCAAAGAATGGCAAGACTATCGTGAAGGCGTAGAGATGGTACTTCGTGCATGGGATACGTATCGACGTAGCGAAGAGGCGCGTCGTCGTATGCAACAGTTTACATCTCCTGACACACTAGATCGGGATGCGTTTTTTAGTATCGATGAGGGTCTTCGTGAAGCTCGTCAGAATATGCAGCTTTGGCTTGATAAAGAAGAAGCACTAAAACCGGAAAATTTTGACCCTAATAGTCCGTTTACTACCTATGGACAAGATATAGAGGATTTGATTCAACAAGGTGCAAAGTGGGAACAATTACGGCGTGAGTGTGAAGAAGGCGAAGCCTACATTGCTAAGGTTAAAGAGCAACTTGATTTCTCGAGAGAGTTACAATCTTCATGGCGCAAGGATGAATCAGTTCCAACTGATGTGAATTGGTTTGAAGGGGAACGTTTATCTAAACGATTGCGTACCGCAAAGGACCAATTGTTATATTGGCAAAGCCAAGCACCATCCTTGCAAAAAGAACCAAAAATCAGTGAAGCTTGCACATCCGTTAAAACTGGCGATAATGGTCCGGTTAATGAGTGGGCTCACCAAGAATTACAAGCGGTCATGTCTGATATAACAGAGTTAGAGTCCCGCATAGGAGATAACGGTTCTGCTCGTATGGCCTCCATGCCGATTTGGTTGCAACGTATTGGCGGAATCGGTGCCGTTATTGGTGTGTTGATGTCCTTGGCAGGCCTCATTGCGCTAGAATCTGTACTATATAGTATAGGTGGTATTATTCTATTAATACTGGGACTCGGATTATTCTGGTATGGATGGCGTCTTCGTCATGTAGATGATTCTGATATAGCGCGATGCATGCGTGAATTAGAACGATTACAACAACGTAAAGCGTATTTAGAAACACAATTAGATGTGCCTTTACCTGTGGCAACATCTGATGTGCCGAACTTGGAAACCGCTGCTATTGAGCAACGTTACAATGATGAAGGTAAACAACTACAAGCTAATTATGAAAAAGCCTTGGCTGAATGGCAAGCGTGGATTCCTGAAGGGGCTGCCAAGAGTCTCGATGAAGATGATTTCTTTAGTATGAAGCATGAATATGACCAGTATTATGAACAATTGCGGACCATTGAAGGATATGAGAAACGCTTAGATGAACATAAGGAATCGTTGCGCGTTATTGAGGACCAAGCCGTTACCTTGTGGTATAACCTTGGTGTTGAAACCCCTGTGTCCCCTACTGAGCTAAAACGCATTTATAACCAATATAAAAACTTTCAACAACAAATGATTCGTTGGGAACAAAAAGAATCACAGCGTAAGAGCTATCGTATGGAGTATGATAATTGGCATCGCAAGGAAAAGGAGCTTTTACTAGAACAAAAAGCATTGCTTGAAAAAAGCGGACTATCCGGCGCCAATGAATATCGTCAAAAACTCATTGATGAAGATCAGTTTAAGCAATGGGAAACGATTTACAAACAAAGCCAAGTACAGCTTGATTTGTTAACTCCAGATGGTGAAAATAAAGATTTATTCTATCGCCGCTTGTGTGAGGGTAATAAAGACAACTGGACCGATGAGCTAGCTCATGCAGACCAAGAGCTACATGCTCGCAAAGAGGCGATGGCAAATCTCTACGAAAAGAGAGGTCAAATCGTTGAAGCTATGCGTGCATTGGGATCTGACCAAGAGCAACGGGAAGCTATTCAACAACGACAAGAGTTAGAATCTGAATTGGAATCTGCCTTGGAAGATTGGGCCACTCAAGTTGTCATCGCTCATTGTATGGAACGAGCGCAACAATCATACGAAGAAGAGTCACAACCAAAGATGTTAGAATTAGCATCTCAGTATATTAAACGTTTAACGAATGGTGCTTATACATTTGATATGTGGGGCTTGCAAGACAGTTTAGCCCTTTTGAATGAACGGGGTGAACGATTACCGATTCATCATTGGTCTAGTGGTTTAGCGGATCAGGTATATCTCGCGTTGCGTTTGGCACTAGCAAAGGTTTTTTCGTACCAAGTGGATGCATTGCCAATCATATTAGATGATATCTTAGTCCGCTTTGATGAAGATCGCCAAAAGAGTGCACTTGAGTTGTTAGCTGAACTTGGTGAACATCAACAAATTTGGTTGTTTACGTGTCAGCAACAAGTGTATTACATGGGCCAAGCTATTGCTGGTATAGATACGCATATATTACAACGTGCATAAATTTCTATCCCTAAAAATATAGATAATAAGTGGCTTTGCATATTCATCACTTTTGGGGTACACTTTTAATATGAGCGTGACATTCTAATATAAAAACTTATATACATGTATGGGTGTGTTTTGTAGAAAGGGGTGGAAGTTTGAATACTGCTTATTTAGATATGATTCAGGGCAAGAACCCTGGCATAACACCGGTATGGTATATGCGCCAAGCAGGGCGCAGTCAGGCTGCATATCGTAAGATAAAAGAGAAGTACACATTGTTTGAAATTACCAAACAACCAGAACTGTGTGCACAAGTGACAGAACTGCCTGTTAAAGAATACGGTGTTGATGCGGCTATTCTTTATAAGGATATTATGAGCCCTATGGTGGCCATTGGCGTGAATGTGGATATTAAACCTGGTGTAGGACCTGTATTTGATACTCCGATTCGCCGTATAGAAGATATTGAACGATTACATACATTTGATGCAACAAAGGTAGAGTATATTGCCAAGACTATTGAGTTGTTGACTACCGAGGTGCTTGATGTACCTCTTATTGGCTTTTGTGGTGCCCCATTCACCATCGCGTCTTACCTTATTGAAGGAGGCCCTACGAAAAATTATAATAAAACTCGTGGGATGTTAATCAGCGAACCCGAAATTTGGAATGGACTCATGGAAAAACTAGCGGATATGTCCATCGAGTATTTGTCAATGCAAGCGCGCGCTGGTGCTAATGCTTTACAAATCTTTGACTCTTGGGTGGGTGCCGTTAATAGTACAGAATATGAGCAAGCTATTTTTCCTCATATGAAACGTATTATTTCCACAGTAAAATCTAGATTCCCTAACTTACCGCTCGCTATGAATGGTGTCGGTACAGACCACCTTATTTCTACTTGGGCTAAATTACCTCTCGATGTCATCGCCTTAGATTGGCGAAGCTCTCTTGGAGCAGCTAAGGATAGAGGTGTTACACAAACAGTACAGGGGAACCTTGATCCTGCTTATTTATACGGGGATACAAAAACAATAGCCAAGGTAGTAGATGAAATTTTAATGGATGGTGTTCGTCATGGTAAACATGTATTTAACTTAGGGCATGGTGTATTCCCTGAGGCGGATCCAGCAAAATTACATTGGTTGACAGACTATGTTCATGAAAAGAGCCGTGAATTGTGGGCTCGTGAAAGCCGATAATATGAAGCAGGCTATACTGTTATTATCTTTTGGTACACCTCGTCAACCATCTGATTTATTACCTTATTTGACGAGTATACGACGCGGAAAAATTCCGACAGAACGAGAATTGGAGGTTCTAACCGCTCGTTATGATGCTATTGGACAATGGGATAATAAGCTGTTGCAGACGATGGGGGAAGAGCAAAAGAAAACTCTAGAATCACTATTGAAGATAGACGCGATGTATTTGGCCTATCTTCATATGCCTAATAGTATGGAACAAGCTGTAGAATCCATAGCAGCTGCAGGGTATACTTCTATTTTATGCATTGTCACATCGCCGTTTTATTCTATGGTTGGAACGGGCGCATATGAACGGAAATTACATTCTATATTACGAGCGTATCCGGATATATCTTGTGAAATTATCAAATCTTGGTGGAATAGACCGCAGTTTTTTGAATACTGGCGTTCACAGTTGATGGCAGCTAATCCATTACAAGCTGATACAGCCAGTATTTTCTCTGCCCATAGTGTACCTACTTCAACGGTTGGAAACTATGAAGATGAAGTTATATCTGCATCAAACCAACTTGCGAAAAAAGTAGGCTTAAACCATTGGCATCAGGCATGGCAAAGTGCGGCGCCCTATGGTGAATGGTTAGGTCCTACTATTGAAAGTGTCATTGAACGGGCTCTTGCAGATGGAGCAAAACGCATTATATGTATCCCTTTTGGATTTGTTAGCGATCATGTAGAAATTTTGTATGATAATGATATTATTTGTCGTAACATCGTCGAGAACGCAGGGGCCACATATGAACGTCTGCCTATGCCTAATGGAAATCTCCTATTTATGGAGGCCATGGCAAAGGCTATACAAGAAAGGATTAATAAGTGAAGGTAACGATTGTTGGCGGTGGTCTTACGGGGCTTACTGCAGCCTATTATTTAGGTCATGCCAAACCAGATTGGCAGATACAATTATATGAACAGGCCCCTCGATTTGGCGGTAAAATTCAAACGCAACAAGTAGATGATTTTGTTGTTGAGTTAGGACCGGATTCCTATTTGGGCCGCAAAACAGAAATGACTGATCTCATTACAGATCTTGGTTTAGCAGATACGCTTGTATCTAATGAAACGGGTCAGGCTTATGTGTATGACCGCGGTAACATTCATCCAATCCCAGGTGGTTCCATCATGGGGGTCCCTACAGAAATGATGCCTTTTGTGAAAGCAACCTTAATTTCCTGGGCTGGTAAATTGCGTGCTGGACTTGATTATTTTAAGAAACCATATCCTTTAGATGCTCATGGCGATGTATCGATTGGTCATTTCTTCCGTTATCATTTAGGTCAAGAAATGATGGATAAACTAATTGAACCATTATTGGCGGGCATTTATGGTGGCGATATTTATAAAATCAGTCTATTATCTACATTTCCACATTTTATTCAAGTAGAACAAAAATATGGCAATATGGTTAAAGGCATGATTGCTGCTAAGATGAGTCACCAAAAGGCTGGTGTCTCTAAGGCTGCTAAAGGTGCTGTTAATGAAGGCGATGTTCCCCGTGCTGGTAAAGGAACTATGACGGATGCTCAATTTGATAAGAAACAATCTAGTACTCAGCAAACGAATGGAAATCTAAAAGCATCAAAAGGAACCGCATCACAATCCGGTATGTTTAGACAATTAACGGGTGGTCTTGAAAGCGTGGTAAGTGCAATCGTGGAACAAATGCCATCCAATGTTATATTAACTACAAATGCCCTCGTACGAGATATATCGTATGATGATGCTGTGTATCGTTATAATGTGAATGGTCGAGAAGAAACCTCTGATATGTTGATTATCTCTACACCACCGGCTACGTATAAAGATTGGTTTATGGGGGATACTGGATTTGATGGCGTACGCAACATGGAACAATCCAGTTGTGCTATTGCAATCATGGCCTTTGATAAAGCAGCCTTTGATGGCGAACTAAAAGGCTCTGGTTTGTTAATTACTCGTAAAACAGACACACCATTAACGGCGTGTACCATATTGAATCAAAAATGGCCGCAAACAACACCGGACGATAAAATCGTTCTTCGCGTCTTTATCGGTAAACCTGGTAATGATGTGGTGGAACGCTATAGTGATGAAGAACTTTCTGCGTTAGCTCTTAAAGAAATTCAACGGATTATGAACTTTAAAGCTAATCCAGAATGGATTAAAATCAACCGTTTAATACATTGTATGCCTCAATACAATGTGGGACATCATGCTGCTATTGCAACCGTTCGTGAGCATGTGAAAGAACATTATCCTAACTTGTATCTCATTGGGACACCGTTTGATGGGATTGGGATACCGGATGGGGTAAAACAGGCTAAGGAGCTTGTGCAACGGTTGTAATTCTACGTGACCGGTTCAGTATGGGCGTCAATAGGCTCCAGCTAGCTTAACGGTCTTCGGCCTAGGGCCTTGATCTATTAAAGTGTTTTGATTTGTAAATGTTATTTTTATATATTTTATGTGAAAAGGAGTGATATTATGGGTAAGGCAATTCCTACTGTTGAGGGTTGGCATAGTCAACATATGGTGTTTTCCATGGATTTTAGTGCTTGGAATTGTTTTGATGCAGAGGAGAAGGCTGAGGCTCGCGGTGAGTTAAAGGCGTTTTTGGCTGAGTTGGAGTCTATGCACAAAGCTAAAGCGGGCAGTTATGCATTCTATGATGTGAATGGGTATAAGGGCGATCTTTTGTTGTGGATTTTGGCACCATCTCTTGAGGATTTGGCGAAATGGGAACGTAAATTCCGTCGTCTAACAATTGCGTCTGTGCTTGTTCAAACGTATTCTTATACGTCTGTAACAGAGGTTAGTGCATATGTGAAAGCTAAGCTTGATACGCCTGAAGTAGATGCGAAATTGTATCCAACTGTACCAAAGGATAAATATATTTGTTTTTATAATATGACGAAGAAGCGTGAAGGCAATGATAACTGGTATATGTTGCCTCAAGAGGAACGCGGCCGTATGATGCGTGAGCATGGCATCACTGGTAGACCATATTTAGAAGTACTATCTGAGTACACTACAGGTGGTGTTGGTCTTGATGATTGGGAATGGGGCGTTACTATTTTTAGTAATGATGATATTCAATTCAAGAAAATTGTTTACGATATGCGCTTTGAAGAAGCGAGTGCACGATATGGTATCTTCAGCGATTTCTATGTAGGAACGTTGATTGATGAAGCACGCTTTGATGAAGTATTTGCTTAATTAATAACTACCAGTAGTAGTACTGTAAAGGGAAGGGGTTAAAATTTTGACGCTAGCCATACGAAGCCTTGCGGGCCAAGTGGAATCGGCTGGTGGAAAAATTTTCCCCTTTTTATTTTCGAATAATGAATCATGTATACAAAATACGCATATGGCTATGATTTTACCGCAAGTTAGATTGCGGTTTTTATATTATCAATTTACAGTGGACTTTGGTATACTGTGTATAGACATTAAATTCTATAGAATCTAAGTTTTATATGAATATTGAAATGGAAGTAACTTTCACAAGGCTTATATATAATGATTATAAAGGTTGTGAAACATCAAGTGATATGAGAAGGAGTACAAAGGCTATGGAGATGAATGATAGCGTTATTAAACAACAACGTTTAGATCAGGCTAGACTCGAAGCAAATGGCATGTATAGTAGCCAATTTGAAAAAGATGCCTGTGGTATGGGTTTTGTCGTAAATATTAAGGGCAAAAAATCCCATGATATCATCGATGATGGCTTGCGTATTTTAGAGCGCCTTGAACATCGTGGTGGTGCTGGTGCAGATAAGGATACAGGCGATGGTGCTGGTATCTTGGTACAAATCCCACATGAATTTTTTAAACGTGAATGCGAAGTATTGGGCATCAATTTACCTGCAGCAGGCGAATATGGTGTGGGCATGATTTTTGCGCATAAATATGAAAGTCTTCGCAATGAGCAAAAACGTATTTTTGAAGAAGTAGTACGCGAAGAGGGACAAGTCGTTCTCGGTTGGCGTGAAGTGCCTGTAGATGGTACTAAAGTTGGTAAGGAAGCAGCTGCTATTCGTCCTTGGATGATTCAAATTCTTATTGGCAAGGGCCCTGATGTAACGAATAATGCGGAATTTGAACGTAAATTATATATTATCCGTAAATTGGCGGAAAAGCGTATCATTCCATTGAGTAAGGAACTATCTAGCGACTTTTATATTGCATCTTTGTCCTCTAAAACAATTGTATATAAAGGTATGTTGACTCCTGGTCAATTGCGTGACTTTTATCTTGATTTGAGCGACCTTGATTTCACATCTGCATTAGCAATGGTTCACTCCCGTTTCAGTACAAATACATTCCCAAGCTGGGCTCGGGCGCATCCTAACCGTTTTTTAGTTCATAATGGTGAAATTAATACAATTCGCGGTAACGTAAACTGGATTAATGCTCGTGAATGTAAAGCTGAGTCTCCATTGTTCCCTGATATTAAAAAGGTATTCCCTGTAGTAGATGATAGCGGTTCTGACTCTGCTATGTTCGATAACACATTGGAATTCTTGCACATGACAGGTCGTTCCTTGCCTCATGCAATCATGATGATGATTCCTGAACCTTGGGAACGCAATAAGCTCATGAGCCAAGAAAAACATGACTTCTACGAATTCAATAGCTTTATGATGGAACCATGGGATGGTCCTGCTGCTATGGGCTTTACAGATGGTACTGTTATCGGTGGTGTTCTTGACCGTAATGGGTTGCGTCCTGCTCGTTACTATGTAACAACAGATGACCGTGTTATCATGGCATCCGAAGTGGGCGTTGTGAATGAAAATGCGGAAAATATTCGCGCTAAAGGTCGTTTGGAACCAGGTAAAATGCTCCTCATTGATACCGCAGAACAACGTATCATCTCTGATGAAGAAATCAAGCAACGCGTTGCTACTGAATTGCCATATGATGAATGGGTAAAAGAACATGTTATTCATTTATCGGAAATTACACAAGCTGATGAAAGCGATGTGCCAGCTGTAGAGGATTTATTTAAGCAACAACAAGCATTTGGTTATACTCAAGAAGATTTAGTACGCATGATTGTGCCTATGGCAAAGGATGGTAAAGATCCTGTTGGCGCCATGGGTGCTGATGCGCCTTTGGCAATCCTTTCTGAAAAACCACAATTACTATACAACTACTTTAAGCAAATGTTCGCGCAAGTAACAAATCCTCCAATCGATTCGATTCGTGAAGAAATGGTTACATCTACACGGGTAATGCTTGGTAACTCCGGCAACTTAACAGATCCTAATAAGACTGGTACCTATGCATTGTCTATGCGTACACCAATCCTTACAAACCAAGAATTGGCATCCATCAAAGCTCTTGCTTGCCGTCGTATGAAATCTGTTACATTGCCAATCCTTTTTGACCCATCTAAGGGTGTAGACGGCATGCGCGAAGCACTTAAAGAATTGTGCGAAAAAGCAGAAGAAGCAGCACGTACAGATCAAAACGTATTGATTTTATCTGACCGTGGTGTTGATGCGAACCATGCGCCAATTCCAGCACTTTTAGCAGTGGCAGCCGTTCATAATCACTTGATTCGTAAAGTATTGCGTACAGAAATTGGCTTGATCCTTGAATCTGGTGAACCTCGTGAGGTACATCATTTCTGTACATTGATCGGCTATGGTGTAACTGCAATCAATCCTTACTTGGCATTTGAAACAGTAAAAGATTTACATGCGCGCAAACGCCTTGGTGATATTACATTAGAAAAAGCGGAACAAAACTATATTAAGGCTGCTGTTGGTGGCATTATGAAGGTTATGTCCAAAATGGGTATCTCCACGGTACGTTCCTATCATGGTGCTCAAATCTTTGAAGCATTAGGTCTTAACTCTGATTTCATTAAAAAATACTTCGTAAACACTCCAACACGTATTGGTGGTATTGGTTTGTATGGTGTTACTACAGAAGCATTGGCTCGTTTTGATCGTGCTTTCAAACAAGACGAATCCGTTCTCGAACCAGGCGGTTGGTATGGTCCTGTAAAAGATGGGGAAGAACATTTATTCAATCCAAAGACTATTGATCTTTTGCAAGAATCCCTTATCAATGGCGATTATGCAAAATATAAAGAATACTCTAAAGCGATTCGCAATGATTACCATGTTACATTGCGTTCCTTGATGGAATTGAACTATCCTGTAGGTGGCGGTATTCCTATTGAAGAAGTTGAACCTGAAGAATCCATCGTAAAACGCTTCAAAGCAGGCGCTATGAGTTATGGTGCAATCAGTAAAGAAGCGCATGAAACAATCGCTATTGCTATGAATCGTCTTGGTTCTACATCTAACTCCGGTGAAGGTGGCGAAGATTCTGCACGCTTTAAACCATTACCTAATGGGGATAGCATGAATTCTGAAGTAAAACAAATTGCATCCGGTCGTTTCGGTGTAACTGCAAATTACTTGATTCATGCCAAAGAATTGCAAATCAAATGTGCACAAGGTGCTAAACCAGGTGAAGGCGGTCAATTGCCAGGTAAAAAGGTATATCCTGAAATCGGCAAGGCTCGTCACTCCACACCAGGTGTAGAACTTGTTTCCCCTCCACCACATCATGATATTTACTCCATCGAAGACTTGGCGGAATTAATTTATGATTTGAAATGCGTTAATAAAGATGCTCGCATTTCCGTTAAATTGACTTCCGAAGCTGGCGTTGGTACTATCGCAGCTGGTGTTGCGAAAGCAAAAGCAGATAATATCTTGATTTCCGGTTATGATGGCGGTACAGGTGCGGCTGGTCGTACATCTGTAAAACACGCTGGTGTGCCTTGGGAACTTGGTTTATCTGAAACTCATCAAACATTGATGCTTAATCGTTTGCGTGACCGCGTTCAATTGGAAGTAGACTCTAAATTGATGACTGGTTTCGACGTAGCCGTTGCGGCTATGCTTGGTGCGGAGTTGTTTGGTTTCGGTACATTACCACTTGTAGCTGTAGGCTGTAAAATGGCTCGTGTATGTAATCTCAACACATGTCCTTATGGCGTGGCTACGCAAGATGAAAAATTACGTGCTCGCTTTAACGGCAAACCTGAATATGTAGAAAACTTAATGATTTTCATCGCACGCGAATTACGTGAAATCATGGCTCGTTTAGGCATCCGTTCCGTAGCTGAACTCGTTGGCCGTATCGACCTTGTTCGTCAAAAATCGCAAGACGATAATTTCAAATTGTCTCGTGTCGATTTGAAACGTATCTTATTCCATCCATACATCGATGCATCTGTTGGTCATATGCATACCATCGATCAAGACCATGAATTGGAACGCACATTGGATATGTCTAAACTCTTGCGTATGTGCCGTCCTGCTATCGAAGATCAAAAACCTATTCGCGCTAAATTGGCTATCAACAATATTAACCGTGTAGTAGGTACATTGGTTGGTTCTGAGGTAACACGTCGTTATGGTGAAAGCGGACTTCCAGATAACACAATCAAGTTGAACTTTGAAGGCTCTGCCGGTCAATCCTTTGGTGCTTTCATTCCAAAAGGCATGACATTAGAACTCGAAGGAGATGCGAATGATTATCTCGGTAAAGGTTTATCCGGTGGTACCATCGTTGTTTATCCTCCTAAGAAATCTATCTTTGAAGCTGATGAAAATATCCTTATCGGTAACGTTGCATTCTATGGTGCTACATCTGGTAAATCCTTTATCAATGGTGTAGCTGGCGAACGTTTCGCCGTTCGCAACAGTGGTATTACAGCTGTTGTGGAAGGTGTAGGCGACCATGGTTGTGAATACATGACAGGTGGCGAGGTTCTCGTACTCGGTAAAATTGGTCGTAACTTCGCAGCCGGTATGTCCGGTGGCTATGCGTACATCCTCGATTGCGATGAACGTTATGTAAATACAGGTCTTGTAGAATTACGTCCTGCCAATAATGATGACCTTAAACGCATCAAAGAATTAGTAGAACAACATGTATTGCATACTAATTCCACAAAAGGCCGTCATATCCTTGAAAACTGGAATAACTTTGCAAATAGATTTACTAAGGTTGTTCCTGTAGCATATGAAGAAATGCATGCTGCTATTGAACGATTCAAAGAACAAGGTTTGTCCTTAGAAGAAGCTCAATTGGCTGCATTCAAAGCAAAATATGCAAAATAAGTTCTAATCTAATGTAACTTAGATGGAATGTAATGTAGAATGCCTCTATAGTTTTGACTATAGAGGCATTTTCATGTATAATATCTGTATTGCAATATTGGATCATGGCAGTCCTCGGGCCCGTGCAATGGGGGCCTGTGAATCGTGTCAGGACTGAGAGGTAGCAGCACTAAGCGGTAACCTTCATGTGCCACGGGGAACCCGGGGGCTGTCGTGATCGAATATTGCAAGGCGGCCTTTGAGGCCGTTTTTTATTTGCTTGTTGGAACCGAATAAAGTACTAGTTATATTCAAAGAGGACGTGAAAGGACGCTCTCTTTTTTGCGTAATATGGTATAATAAAGTATTGCTAATTACGGACTGTTTACAGGGGAAAGGGGGTGTTCCGATGGCATATATGGCGCTGTATCGTAAGTATCGGCCGCAGACGTTTACCGATGTGGTTGGACAACATCAGGTATCAGATACGTTGATGCGTGCTATCCGCGAGGATAAGGTGGCTCATGCGTATCTATTTGCAGGCCCGCGCGGTACTGGTAAGACGAGTATGGCTAAGATTTTTGCACGTGCCATTAATTGTGAACATGGCCCTACAGACCATCCTTGTAATGAATGTAGCGTATGTAAATCGATTTTGAGTGGTCAGTCTATGGACGTCCTCGAAATTGATGCGGCGTCGAATCGTGGTATCGATGAAATTCGAGCTTTACGTGAAAGCGTAAAGTTTATGCCTGTAGAGGGGCGTAAAAAGGTATTTATCATCGACGAAGCGCATATGCTTACCAATGAAGCGTGGAATGCTCTATTAAAGACGATAGAGGAACCACCAGATCACGTCATGTTCATCTTTGCTACCACTGAGATTGAAAAATTGCCTGTTACCATCGTATCCCGTTGTCAACGATACACCTTTAGACGTATCACATCTGATGATATTGCACAGCGATTACAATACGTTGCAGATAAAGAAGGCTTTGCTTTAGAGGATAATGCGGCGCGGCTCATCGCAGTCCACGCGGATGGTGGCTTGCGCGATGCGTTAAGTATTCTAGATCAATGTGTGGGAATGGCTAGTGGCGAGATTACGCCAGCCGTTGTAGAGGACCTCATTGGCCTCGTTAGTAAGGAATGGATTATCAAATTCCTATCTGCTTTGCATAATGGAGATGGCCCAGCCGTATTGAAATATATTCAAAATGCACTCAGTGAAGGACGTGATGGGGCTCAAATCATGGAGGCCCTTACGCAACATTTACGGGCTCTATTGATTGCTAAGGTCGCTCCCGATGCTGAGGAATTAAAGGTATATGATTCGTTCCGCACTGAATTCTTAGAACAAGCACAAGAAATTGAGTTTGGTACCATCAATCAATATATTAAACAGTTGCAATCCATCATGAGTGATGCGAAACAGGTAGATAATCCACGTACTGTTATTGAAATGGGCCTATTGGTTTTATGCGCCGGCGTATCAAAGGCTCATGACGATGTGGAGGACCGTTTGTCTGCATTAGAACAGTCTGAACGCGAGTCACGCGAAGGCGTACTCAATCGGCTAGCTAAATTAGAACAACAAGGCCCACCTATGATGGCGCCATCTATTAATTTTGTGGCTACTCCACAGGCATCGAGCTCAAACGTGGTAGATGATGATTGTATTCCACCACCTATACATGGTGTGGGTATGAATCCACCGCCTATACATGGTGTGGGGATGACACCACCACCGATGAAGACTTCTGGTGCAGTACCACCTAAGACAGACGCATCTCGAACGACGAGAAATACGGGCCGTCAGAAGAATACAGGTATTAGCCAAGCTGCTGTTATCGGTGAAACCATGGTGGACTCCAGAGAATATAGAACCATTCAGACTACTGTGATAAAATATCTAAAGGACAACGATAAGGGATTAGCATATAATATTATTGGTCAAGGCCAAGTTATTTATGTAGATCGTGAAAAAGCAGTGGTAGCTTTTAAAAAGGGGATATCCCTTACTTTGGCTACTAATGAAGCAAATCGCAAGGAAATTGCATTAGCGTTCCAATATGCGTTGGGCTATTCTGTGTCTTTAGAGATTGTCGATATAGAGACAGATGTCTATAAAGAATATATGATGGCTAGCGGGGCACGGTCTAATCGAGCTATACAACCTAAGAGATCACAGACTGCACCGGTTATTGAGGCTCCACCATCACCGATAGAAGCAGATTTGCTGGATAGTAGAACTCCATCTGGTGCGGAAACAGTTCCAGAGACTGTAAGTTCTGAAGCTCGTAATGATGCTAAACAGGCTGCGCTAGCTGCTCTTGCGGCACGAGGAATTAAACCACCAAGCAGCAAGGAAGATGCGGAGTCTTCTACTAAGAAACCGACGACTCATGATGACGGTGGTATACCTGTTATGAGTCTAGATGGAACACAGGTGATGACCGATGATGGTGAAGTTATCAATCGGCCTATGGATAGCGGTGCCACCGTGGAGGTAGAAGCCGTCCCAAAGCGTGAATACCAGTGGGACCCTGAACATATGGGCGTTGAAGAACAACAAAACCCACTGTTGGCTAAAACATTAGAGAAACTTTCAGAAGACCATGACATTTATGTAGAGGTCATAGAAGAGTAAATTATAATTTTCAGTATATAGTTAATTTATTTTGCAAGGACTTTCATAGTCCTATAAGGAGGAAATACAATGTTCGGTAAAGGTATGGGCAATATGGCAGGCATGATGAAAAAAGTTCAAAAAATGCAAGCTGACATGAAAAAAATGCAAGAAGAGTTAAAAACTCGTACAGTAGAAGCATCTGTAGGTGGCGGTGCTGTTACCGTTGTTATGAATGGTGAAAAGATGATTGAATCTTTGAAATTGAATCCTTCTGCAGTTGATCCTGAAGATGTGGAAATGCTTGAAGATTTGGTGATGGCTGCTGTTAATGAAGCAAGCAAAAAGGTAGATGACCTATTGTCTCAAGAAATGGGTAAGGTAACAGGTGGTCTTAACTTGCCAACAGGTTTATTCTAAATGACAAACGCATTAGAACGGCTTGTAGAACAGTTGCGTAGACTGCCAGGCATTGGATCAAAATCTGCCCGTCGCTTGGCGTACCATCTTGTGGAAATGCCTCAAGAAGAGGTGGACCGATTGGTCAATACCATTGTTGAAGCCAAGGGGGCAACCCGTCATTGTTCTATCTGTTTTAATTTATCTGCACAGGACCCTTGTGAATTTTGCTCGAATCCAAATCGAGATCAAACGACGATTATGGTCGTAGAGACCTCTCGTGATGTGATTGCCATAGAACGCAGCGGTGATTACAAGGGGCTCTACCATGTCTTAGAAGGGGCGTTGTCACCTTTAGAGGGCATCGGTGCTGAAGACATTCGCGTTAAAGAGCTGATTGCTCGTTTGCGTGATGGCGTCGTACAAGAGGTTATTCTCGCAACGGACCCTGATGTAGAAGGGGAAGCGACGGCTTTGTATTTGGCACGTCTACTAGCACAGACTGGCATCAAGGTAACGCGTATTGCCCGCGGTGTTCCTGTAGGTGGAGATATCGAATATGCCGATGAATTGACCTTGGGCGGTGCCGTTGTAAACCGCCAGGAGATGAAAGGATAATATGAACGTATTACTCGTGCCATTATTGGCAGCGCCTATGACTGAGGCGATTATATCTGTATTGGTCATTGTTATCGCCTTGAAACTTGCTTTTTTTACTATTAAAAAGGTAGCTCTAAATGTAGTATTAGGCATTGTGACATACATGGTATGCATTCATGTATTGCATATACCAATGGATATTGGCTTTGGGGTGTGGGCTTTGACCGTATTATTTGGCCCTATTCCAATGGCTCTGGCCGCTCTATACTACGGCTTATAAAATAAGGAGAGGATATCATGGTTATCAATAGCGAACAACAACGCGTCATCGATGAACTAGATAGAAATATCCTCTTGTTGGCGTCCGCTGGGACCGGAAAAACGAATACATTGGCTTATCGAGTGGCTCATATTATTGAAAGTGGCCGCTGCGATGCCCATCAAATTTTGTGCATGACCTTTACGAACAAGGCAGCGCAGGAGATGAAGTCGCGCATCGAATCCCTCGTTGGCCAACCTGCAAAGGCTGTGGAGATTAGTACGTTCCACAGCTTTTGTTTTTACGTTCTTCAACAAGAGGGCAAACGAGATGAGTCGCTCTATACGGATGTGACCATATTTGATGAAGAGGATTGTAAAGAACTGTATTTGCCGTATAAACCAAAGAATATGCGGGATGTGAATTTTGCTAGTCTTATTAGTATGGTAAAGGAATATCGTTCTGTGTATGAATTCTATTCTGAATCGTTGATAGATGATTATAAACGAACGATACAACGTTTAGAGCAGGAGCAATCTAAGCAAATAGAGAAATTATTTTATAATTACAATACTCTTGCTACTGAGGAATTTTCGGACTTTTGGGCGCATGGTCATGAATGGATTGCTCGTTATGATGAAAGTTTACAATCTGTTCACGGCGTAGATTTTACTGATTTAATTTGTGGTGTTCATCGACTATTTCAAAATCCTGATATTCGAGAACGGTGGCGTAGTCGCTATCAGTACATTTCCGTTGATGAAATGCAAGATACGGGCTCACTAGAATATAAGGTTATGGAAATGCTATGGGAAGGCAATCACGTTCTTTTATGTGGGGACTATTTCCAAACTATCTACGAATGGCGCGGCTCAGATCCATTCCGATTACTCGAAGCATTTATTCGAGATTTTAATCCTCTAAAAATCATATTCTATAAAAACTATCGCTCTAATCGTACCTTGTTTACAATGGCTTTTAAAACATTGCAGAACATGTTTCCTCAACTCGTTGGAACTGTGTACGATGAAATGCCAGAGGCCAACAGTGCTAGTGATGGGGCACCTATTCTTGTGAAAGGTTGTCGTAATGAATATACGGAATCAAAATTTATTTATGACCGTATTTGTGCGCTTCCAAAGGATGTATCTATTGGTGTGTTGGTTCGCGATAACCGCAAGGCACAGCGTTTAAGTGAGCAGTTTGAACGATATAATCAAGATAAACCAGAATCTGAACGTCGTCCATTTATGATTATCGATGAATATAAATTTTTCCGCCGTCAGGAAATCAAGGATATCATGGCGTACTTTAAGCTCTTGATGAATCCTAATGATGCGGTCAGTGCAAAACGCATTATTAAACGCTATGTATCGGGCATTGGCGATGCGCGTATTCGCGATATTGAAAGCCCCAAAAATCGCAGTGTAGGGCTAAAATTGACGGATTTTATGGATATGCCTATCTTTGAAGCTGAGCCATATGCCAAGCTGGTAACAGGTCTTGAGGCGGGTGAGGTTGTCGTGTACGATGTGGAGAGCACCGGTACTGACACGACAGAAGATAGAATTATACAAATTGCGGCAATGCGCATTGATAGAGATGGAAATGAAATAGAACGGTTTGAACGGTTTATCAATCCTGGTAAATCGGTGGGCACATCCCAACTCGTTCATGGCTTTACGGATGAATATTTAGCAGAGCATGGTGAAAGCCCTGAGGTTGTATTAGAGGCTTTCAAAGAATTTTCTAACAATCGCATCATTGTAGGCCATAATGTAAATTACGACATTAGTATTTTGAGCCATGAATTAGCTCGCCATAATTTAGGAGAGCCTCAATTTAAGGCCGTATATGATACATTAGATATCTTTAGACGATTCTATCCAACACTGGAAAATCATAAGTTAGGATTTTTATCGAAACATTTTCCTATTAATCATAGGCCTACCCATAATGCGATGGATGATATTATCGCTACGGGCCAATTATTAATCTACGCAGTCCGTGAAAATATTGTGCCCACAACGACGGATCGCATGGTGGCCATTAATCAATATAAGGCGGCTTTCACAACGATTGCGTCTCAAATGGCAACCTTGCGCAGAAAGATGCATACCGATAATCCGACGGAATTATTGGTCTATATTATGAATCAAATGGGCGTACTAGACTATTATAAGAGTCATGGCGAAATGGCCAAGGTTGAGCATATACGAGATTTGTATCGTATTATGGAATCATTAGATAAGGAATATGAAGGCACAACGGGATTAGCTCGTCTCAATCATATTTTGCAATTGGCTGCCTTGACGGCTGGAGAGCCTCAACAGATGAGTAAGCAGTCTAAGATACCGATTATTACGGTTCATCAAGCAAAAGGTAGTGAGTTTGACCATGTATTTTTGGCGGGTATGAATCAAGGGATATTTCCTAGTTTTATGTCTTTACGCGAGGGCAATGAGGATGAAGAAAAACGCTTGTTCTATGTGGCTATTACAAGGCCAAAACAGGAACTGGTTATTACCTATACCAATGAATCACAACGAGGGCAGGGGACATCGCCAAGTGTATTCCTCGATTATATACCACGAGATCCAAAACTCGTAGAAAGGAGTATGTAATGGCACGAAAAACGCATAGACCAGATGATATTTTTTGGTCAGTTACTACCCAGGATATAGAATCCATACAACATGCAACTACAGACGCTATAACATTAGGACAACTGCTAGATACTAAATATCCAAGAAAAGCGATGGTAAAGTTATTTGATGAGAAATTAATCCATGTAAATGGTCACAAGGCAACACCTCATACAGAAATCGCTGTAGACGATGAAATTTGGATAGCTATGGCCAAAGAGAAGATTGATCATGAGCCAATTGCAATGGATTTACATGTTCTCTATGAAGATGACGATTTGCTCATTGTAGATAAGCCTGCCGGTGTTACGGTAAACTCAAAGGATCAAGTATCCCTTGCTAATGGCATTGCCCATTATTTTATGGAACATGGTATTAAGCGAAAAGTACGTTTTTTGAACCGTCTTGACCGCGATACAACAGGCTGTATTGTAATTGCTAAAAGCGGTCTAGCCCAAAGCTTATATCAACAACAGATGGATGATAATAGCTTTGAGAAGTGGTACATGGCAATCGTTGAAGGAATTGTTGAAGCAGATTCGGATTCGTTGGTGTTTCCTATGGATAGAAGTATTGATGGCATTCACTATGAAGTAAATTCTAAGGGGATAGAAACACGGACCGATTTTACCGTTTTACACCGCTATCCGGATGGTGTTGTGGATAACTCTGTGCATAACCTACAAAATATTGTGGATATATCCCATGAAAATGTGGACAGCACAGTGAATACTGTGGATAAACAGGGTGGAATTGTGGATAATTCTGTGCATAACTTAGGAAATCAGCCTTGTACAGCAGTGGCAGTTCGCTTATATACAGGTAAAACACATCAAATTCGAGTGGCCTTTAGTCATATAGGTCATCCTTTGTTAGGGGATACATTGTATGGGGCAAAATCTACGGGAGAACCATTTGCATTACGCGCAATGAAGGTTGTTTTTACCCATATGCGTTCTGGAGACCGTATAACCGTTCAAGCTTAACTAGAATGGGCATTCAGTAGTAGAATGAATTCTTAAATATATAAAAGTTTCTAATTGAGAAATGAGAATGACTGATAAGTTTAGTAAAATCAATGGGTTTCATAGAAATATATAGAAATTTATAGTGACAAATGATAATCCATAAGCTATAATACAAATAAACGTACACATATAAATTATTTAATATTGTACATATAGTAGGTAAGAGGTGTAATAGTATGATTTTACAAGAAAATGGTGCTGAACGTAATCGGGGTATTACGCTCGCCAGTATCAAGGGCATTATAGGTAATGTAGTGCTTGTCATTTTTAAAATGATAATAGGATTGGCATCGAATTCCATCGCCATAATCCTTGATGCGGTAAATAACTTAACAGACGTTCTTTCTTCGGTGTTGACAATTGCCGGTACAAAACTGGCCGCAAAAGGAGCCGATAAGGAACATCCATTTGGACATGGCCGTATAGAATATATGACCACCATGTCTATTGCTTTCATCATTCTCGGTGCAGGCATTGGGTCCCTTAAGGAATCGATAGATAAAATTCTTCATCCAGAGGTATCCACATTTGATATTCCAAGTCTTGCTATCATCGCTGTTGCCATCGTTGTAAAGGTTGTGATGGGGCGATACATTAAGTCTCAAGGTGAGAAATATAAATCTGATGCCCTCGTAGCATCTGGTATTGATGCTCTTTTTGATGCGGTGATTACCTTTGCCACATTAGTGTCTGCAGGCCTCGTATTTTTCTTCAATGTAGATATTCAAGGCTATGTAGGGGCTTTAATTTCCCTCTTAATTTTGAAAGCAGCCTATGAAATTCTACGGGATATGTATAATCATTTGCTTGGTGTTCGCGCCGATGATGATCTTATCCGAAACATTAAAGAAACTATCGCTCAACATCCAAATGTAGGCGGTGTGTATGATTTAGTATTAAATAGCTATGGCCCAGGGGAAACGATTGGTTCTGTTCATATTTCGTTGCCAGATACGATGACAGTGGGCGAGGTCCATCCTTTAACTAAAGGAATCGCAGTTCATCTTTATAAAAAGTTTGGCATTAATATGACTGTCGGCATATACGCAGAAAATCAACCAAGTGTAGAAGTTCTTGAAATTAAAAAAGCACTTGATCAAGTTAGCAGCTTGTATACCAATGTAGTTCAGATCCATGCTTTTTACGTACGAGAAGATAAAAAGATTATCTATTATGATATTATTTTTAACTTTGACGAAGAAGATCCACATGGTACATTAGAAAAGATTAAGGCGGAACTTCATAACCGTTATCCAGATTATACACAATTTGCTATTGTGGACACGGATTTTAGTAATTAGTTTTATATAAAGAATAACCGATATGTATCCTTGTATGAGGAACATGTCGGTTATTTTTTGAGGCCTGTAGTTACTTGATAAATGTATTTTTTATGCCTATAATAAATTGTATAAAATATGGTTGATATCATATATTGCAAATAGTATGGAGAGAGATATGAATAAATTTATGTTATCCACATTAGCAGTTATGACTGCGCTTAGTATCTGTGGCATGCAACCTGTAGATGCTAAATAAGTTAGACCAGACCCAACCATGACTATGCTTCAAATGCCGACGAATGATGAACTCTCGGTAGGGAATGGTACTACAAAAGAAATCAATAAACAAACACAGACATTAGTGAATAATGTGGCTTTGTGTTAAATTACATAATCATCGTGATCATTTGTTGTTTGTTTTTTTGCCTGCTTTTTAGCACCTGCTAGGTCTAATAGTTCTTCTTCAAGTGTATCTTCATCCCCTGTATTGAGCATGGAATAGAAGGCCCATAAGATAATAAACCAAACTGGTGTAAAGAATAAGGCAACTCTTGTGTCATCATTCAAGGCCAAGATAATAAGAATGAAAGCAAAGAACGCAAGAATTAAATAGTTCATCACTGGATATAAAGGCATTTTAAATTTAGATTTTGCCGCTAATTCAGGATTTTTTTTGCGATATTTTAAATGGCAAATAACCATGATAGCCCAGATAAAGATGAAGCAGAATGTAGAGATAGATGTAATCATAACGAAGACTGCTTCTGGCATTACATAGTTAAGTACAACCGTAATAAGTAGTACGTCAGCAGAGAAAATAGTCGCTTGATATGGCACGCTACTATGTGTTAAGCGACGCATTGATTTAGGTGCGTGACCGCGTTTTGCAAGGGCATAAATCATACGACCTGTACTAAAAATACCAGAGTTTGTAGCTGATGCGGCAGAGGTAAGCACAACAAAGTTGACGATACCTGCTGCTGCGGTAATACCAACTGCTGTAAATACGGCCACAAATGGGCTCGCTGCAGGGTTAACGGCTGTCCATGGGTAAATACTCATGATGATGGTCAAGGAACCAATATAGAACAAAATAATACGCAATGGAATATTATTGATGGCCATTGGAATAACCTTTTCAGGATTTTCAGTTTCACCTGCTGTCAAACCTACAAGTTCAATACCTGTGAAAGCAAATACAACCATTTGGAAGGATAAGATAAATCCCATCGTTCCATTCGGGAACCATCCGCCGTAATTCCATAAATTACTAAAGGCGGCAGCAACACCAGCATCGGTACTAAATCCAGAGAAAATCATAATTAAGCCGATGATGATAAGGGATACAATGGCAATAACCTTGATCATGGCAAACCAGAATTCCATTTCACCAAAGTGCTTTACAGCTGTTAAGTTCATGAGTAATAGAGCTATTAAGACGACGAGGGCTGGTACCCATTGAGGAAGCCATGGTATCCAGTATTGCATATACAGTCCGACGGCCGTTAAATCGGCCATGGCTAGTGATAGCCAACAGAACCAATATGTCCACCCTGTGATGAACGCAGCGCGATCACCTAGATAATCCTCTACAAAATCGATAAAGGAATGATGATTAAGATTAGATAATAATAATTCCCCTAACGCTCTCATTACAAAGAAACATATAAGACCAGTAATGAGATAAGCAAAAAGAATAGATGGACCTGCCAAATGGATAGCCCGACCGGAACCTAAGAATAAGCCTGTCCCAATGGCACCGCCGATGGCGAGCAATTGTACGTGGCGATTCTTAAGGCCCCGCTCTAACTGATTCGTATCAGACATAGTAAAGACCTCTTTTCTACAAACTACCTATAAATACAAAAAGCCATGGATGACCATAACTTTCATAATCTATAGAATATATAAAACTATTTTCTTACAATACAGTATCTATTATAAAAAGTCAAATGTGTTTTTACAGTAGACATATCCTGTAAATAGTATTATTACCATACGAATAAAAGAAAGCGTATTCATAGTTTTAAAAGCATACTATACGTTAAAAGGTTTTCATAATTTGCTATAATAATTGATAGATTATCTTTTACGTAAAGTCGTGGAGGTTATTATGAGACGACAAGACAGAAGAGTTACAGATATAGAAGAAATTAAGGGCATTTTAAATAGCACTCGCATCATTCACCTAGGCATGATGGATGGTCACTACCCTTACGTAGTACCTTTACATTTTGGTTTTGAATTTATAGACGAGGTGCTTTATATCTATGTGCATGGGCATCATGAGGGGAAGAAGTTTAGTTTGATTAAAGTGAACCCCCATGTATTTATCGAAATTGACGGTAATGATGAGGCCCTCGTATCAGGTGGAGATATTCCTTGTAAATATAGTTCAGTCTATTCCAGTGTAATGGGACGAGGAGAGGCTGTTTATTTAGCGAATATTGATGAAAAAGCTCATGGTTTACAGATGTTGATGAAGCAGCAGACTGGTCGAGAATTTACCTTTACTGATGCCATGGTAAACTCTGTGGGCGTAGTTCAAATTAAAGTTGTAGACTATACCGCAAAGAGACGAAGACAGATTGAACAAGATATTATTATGCCTCCATTAAATGAATAATGGCAAAACATCCTATTGAACTCTATTGTAATATAGCGTTTAGTAGGATGCTTTATTATGTATAACTAGTAAGAATTAAAGCAGTTATTGGCTCATAACTATACTTTCATAATAGGAAAGATAAAAGTTTTATGAAGTAGCTAGGGCAACAGAATCGGGGGCATGTTTTTGATATAAATAAGAAAATATATCATTATATGTGTAAAGTATATATCAAGTCTTTATAAAAGGAGAGATCATGAAGAAGCTTCTATATAAGTCCGTTTTAGCTGCTATGGCTGTAGGCTTATTGTCTGCGGGATATGTTTCAGCTACCGTTACAAATGATATGCCTAGAGTTCATCCTGATTCAGCAATTAAAGCATTGCCAAGAAAGACCTTATTAGAGTGGCCTATGAAAACACAAGAAGGAGCTCGTAATTGGAAAGGAATAGTAGAAGCTGCACAGCAATTGCCGTATGAGGTCGAGGCGCCTAGTTATATACCTTATGGTTATCAGCTCTATACAGCACGTCAAGATCGAAATGATGTATTAGAGGTTGTATACTACAAAAAAGGTGCGACTATCTATCGGGATGGGAAAAAATATATAGACAGTATTATGGCCTATAGAATGGGATATTCCTTGGATACTGTAAGAGATACACCATATGTCCCATCTGAGTACGGCGATTTTGAATGGTCTAAATCAGGTGATTCTGGTGAGGTTTATTATACAGGTAATCCTGAAACGCATATGGTTCGCAGCATTACGTGGGTGAAGGATGGTATGGCTTACTTCCTATTCTTCTTAGAACGGGTGAAAGAGGCTGATGCGGAATTCTATAAGGAGCATGTGGTACCGTTGAAAAGTATTGATACCTTTCGTTATGAACTAGTTGGTAATTATCCGATTAAAACTATTGAAGAAATAAAACAGGAACATGTAGTGCCTATGAAAGCAAAGACTGGCGTGTTTTATTAAGATTACGTAGTACTGTTGAAAGTCAGTGATCTGAGTTAAAAATGTAATAGATAAGTGATTACCTCGGTAATATACTTATGAAATATCTAAATTTAGAGAGAAGAGATTATGAGATTGAAAACAACAAAATCATTATTAGCCATGGGAATACTAGCTGCTGTGGTAAGTAGCTTTGGAGTACAACCAGTTAGTGCGTTATCCCCTTTAGTGGATGAAAATGGAAATACTGTTACCATCGATACAGTGGAAAAGAATAAAGAGCTAATGAATCGCTATCGATGGTATGATCAAGTTGATAATGGTGATATAGTACAGCTTAATATTGACGCAAGTACAAAGTATTTTGGATATGATTTACAAATTCCATCTTATATGCCTGAAGACTATGTAGTACGCAATGTAAAGTCAAGGGAGCATGACGTATTAGAAATCGTATATACAGAAACTGGAGCTCCTGGAATGTTTGGGACTAAACTTACCTTCTCTAATACAGATATTGTATATCGTATGGGTTGGGCTATCGATGCCGTAGTAAAGCCTATATTGGAAAAGACAAAATACAATGCTGATGATGCGGTTAGCTTTACTACCCCTAATGAAATCCTTGTACATACGTTAGGCTCTAGCAACGATTCTGTTCAAATTGCTTATTGGGAAAAAGATAACAAAGTTTATATGCTCTACTTTGCTTCTCCAAGAAACCAAAACTATGTATGCAAAATTGTAGATTCAGTAGGGCCATTAAAAGAAATCGATTCAAGTCGTACAGACTTAATCGGTGTAAAAACAATTCGTTAATTTTAAACCCTAATAAGACTCTATAGCACGATTCGGTAATGCCATACGACGTTAGCGTTTAGTAAAAGCGTATATAATAAAAAGAACCTATCTCCTAGATACTAGATATTAGAGTAATATCTTTGGAGATAGGTTCTTTTAGTGGATGTAATTTACATATATTTTGTTCTTACGTATTAGTGATTTTATAGCTATCAATATAAAGCAGCTTTCACTAATAGCATAATTATGGGCATACGTTAATTAGAAGAATACGTAGCGTATGATAACGAGTAGTGCTAATACGTACATAATCCAGTTAACTTCCTTTGCACGGCCCGCAATGATTTTGAGTAGAGGGTATGCAATAAGACCTGCAGAGATACCGTTAGCGATGCTGTATGTGAATGGCATTAATACGATCACGAGAAATGCAGGGAAGCCTTCTGTCCAATCATCAAAGTCGATATTGCGAATGGCACCTAACATGAGGGCACCAACGATGATAAGAACAGGAGATGTGGCTGCATTTGGAACCAAGGATACCAATGGAGCCAAGAATAAGCAAATTAAGAAAAGTACGCCTGTTGTGACAGCTGTTAAACCTGTACGGCCACCAGCCCCTACACCTGCCGCACTTTCAACAAAAGCAGTAATCGTAGATGTACCGAGTAATGCGCCAGCACTAACGCCGATAGCATCAACAGTCATCGCTTTACCAAGACCTGGGAATTTACCAGATTTAGGATCCGCAATTTTCGCCTCTGTAGCAGTACCGATTAAAGTACCCATAGAGTCGAACAATTCTACGAAGGTGAAGGAGAAGATAATCGTAATCAAGCCCATGTGGAGCGCACTAGGAATATCTAATTGAAGAAATGCGGCTTTTGAGAAGTCAGGCACTGCCAATACTGTGAAGTTCTCAGGCATTGTAGATAGTCCCGTTACATAGGACACAATTGTTGTTACCAACACGCCAATCAAGAGTGAACCTTGAATCTTACGAGCCATCAATAGAGCGGTAAAGATGAGGCTGAATAGGGCTAACAATGTTTCGCCACTGTGCAAGTTACCTAGTGTTAACAATGCTTCAGATGCTGGAGGTACTAGATTGCCATGTGTTTGTACAACTTGGCCTAAGGTGTTAGGAGACAAACTGATGGAAATCGCCATCAAACCGGATAGTTTTAAACCAATAATGGAGATAAATAGCCCAATACCAACGGTAATAGCGACTTTCATAGAAGCCGGTATACCTATAACGATCATTTGTCGTATCGATGTCAGCGTTAAGACGAGGAATACGAGGCCAGAAATGAACACCGCACCTAGTGCCGTTTGCCATGATACGCCCATACCGAGAACTACGGTAAAGGAATAAAAGGCTAAGAGGCCAACCCCTGGAGCCAGTGCGATTGGATAGTTAACAAATAAACCCATAGCAATCGTTACGAGGCCACCACCTAAAGCTGTAGCGATGAGGACGGCATCCTTGTCCATGCCAGCAAGACTCAAGATGTTTGGCGCTAAAAATAGGATGTACGCCATCGTGATAAACGTGGTAATACCCGCTAAAATCTCGGTTTTAACGGAGGTACCTCGTTCATTGAGTTTAAATAGTTTATCTAACATTAGATAAATCCTCCCTGTATGAAATTATAAATCATATCAAATAAAAATATTTCGATATACCTATAGTGTATCATATTTCCCACCATTTTTTGTATGAATTTATGTTATACTATACATATATTGTGAATGACTTAGAGGTTAACTTATGAAAATATCTACAAAAGGGCGGTATGCCTTGCGAATCCTTGCGGATATTGCAGAACACGGAACGGAGAAAAATGTACCAATCCGTGAAATCGCAGAACGCCAAGGGTTTTCAGATAAATACTTAGAAGGAATTGTATCTCGTTTATCCGCTGCGGGTCTCGTAAAAAGTGGGCGTGGTAAATACGGTGGATATCGATTGGTTAAAGATCCTGCTGAATATAATGTATATGAAATCTTATATGCTGCAGAGGACTCCATTGCTCTCGTATCCTGTTTAGAGGATGACGTAGAGCCGTGTCCTATGTTTAATGATTGTTTGACTGCTCCACTATGGCAGTATTTACAAGATGAGTTCCGCCATGTTATGGAGCGCGTTTCATTGCAAGATGTAATGGACCACAAGTTTCCAGCGGAATAATTGAGAGAGTCGCGTTTTATATGCGACTCTTCTTTATATAATTTTGTAAAAGCATATGTTTATACACTTTTATATGTGGAAAGAAGGCGAAAGATGAGTACAATCGCAGATGATACTCGCGGTGGCATGAGAAATGTATGGATTATTACGGCTGCCATGACTGTATTAGCTATATGTTACACCATGATTATTCCTTTTTTACCTATATATCTCTTGGAATTAGGTGTCCCAAAAACCGATGTAGCCCTTTGGTCGGGGCTTGTCTTTGGGATTACATTCCTCATTGCGGGCATTATGGCTCCAATTTGGGGAAAAATCGCCGATAATAAAGGGAAAAAACGGATGGCCTTGCGCGCTGGCTTTGGCATTGCTGTCTGTTATGTATTAATTGGTTTAGTTACAGACCAATATCAATTACTCATGGGGCGTGCGCTCGTTGGATTTGCCAATGGGTTCTATCCCGCGGCAATGACTATGGTATCCCTCAGTGTCGATGAGAAACAGGTTGGTCGAGCTCTAGGTATCTTCCAGACGGGGCTTATCTTGGGGAATGTCATTGGTCCATTTTTAGGTGGTGCTGTTGAAAGTGTAGTAGGGATGCGTCCTGTATTCTATGTATCTGGTGTTGCTGTACTTATTGCGACATTGGCTGTATTGTTCTTTGTAAAAGAACCAAAATTACATGCTTCAGGTACTGATGGAAAAGAACAGCCGGCTCAACCTACTAAATCTACATCTTTACGTGAAGACTTTAAGGCCGTTCAACAACAACCTGTACTAGTACGATTGCTTGGGATTTTTTTCTTCATGCAATGTGTTATCATGATGCTACAGCCTATCTTGGCCCTTTATGTGGGTGATATGCAAGGCACCATGGAAGGGGCCGCCATTATTTCAGGTACTATCCTAAGTATCGGCGGTTTAGCAGGCTCCTTAACGACTAATCTATGGGTTCGCCTTGGTGAACGTCGTGGTTATTTTAAGACCATTTCCTACTGTATGATGGGTAGTGGTATCGTTCTATTGCTGCAAAGCTTACCAGTGGGTATATGGTGGTTTGGTGTTTTACAGGTTCTAATTGGTTCATGTATTGTAGGGATTAACCCATCCTTGAGTGCAGCAGTAACCCTTAATACAGATCCAAGCTTTAGAGGTCGTATGTTTGGTATGACGACGACAGCTCAACAATTTGGTTCTATGGTAGGTCCTGTATTTGCTAGTATTGTATCGACCTATGTGGGCATATCCTACGTATTCAGTATTACTGGATTGTTATTGTTATATATGGGCTTTCAGTCAAGAAAATTATCTAAAAAACATGAATAGCACTATGATGAGTCATAGATAGTATTAAGGGAATCATTTGTTTCGTATGAGATGCAAAGGAGTTGTTATGGTTCGTATCGGTCAAACTGTACTTGGAGAAAAGGGTACAAAGATATGCGTGCCTATTGTGGGCACAACGGTAAAAGAAATTCTAGATGCTACTGCGGTGGCATGCAATACACCTTGTGATGTGGTGGAGCTACGCATTGACTATTACGAACGAGCTCATTCCATTGATGCTATTATCGAACTATTGATGCTCATGAAACCTCAATTAAAAGGTCGTGGGCTGCTGTTTACGTGGCGCACGAAGGGTGAGGGAGGCGAGAAATCTATCTCCTCACAAGATTACTTTACAATGCTAGAGTGTCTCATACCAACTGGATTGGTAGATGCTATCGATATTGAGCTATTCTTTGATCAAGATAGAATGCTTAAAACCATAGAATTTGCCAAGGTGCATGGTGTAATAATAGTTATGAGCAATCATGATTTCCATGGCACACCTAGTTGCGAGGTTATTGTAAATCGACTCATTCAAATGAAAGAATTCTTGGCCGATGTGCCAAAGATTGCCGTTATGCCTCATACAACAGGGGACGTGTTGACTCTTCTTGAAGCAACGGCTGAAGTTAAAGCCTTGTATCCATCTGACCCAATCATTACGATAGCTATGGGTCCACTAGGTGCTGTTACACGCGCTGCAGGAGCTCTATTTGGCAATGCTATGACCTTTGCTTCAGCGGGCAAAGCATCGGCACCAGGTCAAATCGATGTACATGAACTAAAACGTATCTTAGATACTCTTGATGTAGATGGGGTCTTCGATGAACAACAACATAAATGCGTAAAAGTACATTAAAAAAAGTCGGCGAGAGCCGACTTTTTTATATAGTTTATAATAAGTTTGCTTCGAAATCTTCTAGGATAGCAGACACTGTTTCTGGTGCATTACGGTTATGTTCTACGATGCATTGGGCAAAGCTTTCATACATTGGAGTGCGAGTTTCTTCGAGTTCACGTAAGCGTTCTATGCCACCACCGGATAGAACACGACCTGAAGTAGAAAGTTTTTCCACCGGTTGTGTCAATTGGTAAATACGACCATTTTGGCGTAGATGTGCAAAGTTTTTAGGCACTGTAACGCAGCCACCACCGGTGGAGATAACAATACCTGTTTGCGTCCCTAGTTTAGCAATCATGTCCGCTTCTTTTTCGCGGAATGCCGGTTCCCCTTGTTCCGTAATATATGTGGAAATATCACCGATTTCTTTTGCTAACTCTTGATCGACATCAATACAAGTACGGCCCATCTCTTTGCCAATTGCTTTGCCTACGGTTGTTTTTCCAACTCCAGGCATACCGATGAGGATGATATTTTCCTTTTCACGGCGCATATCTCGCAAGATTTGCTTGATTTCCTTGGTGCCAAAGCTTTCACCTTGGAAATGATTAGCTGCTTCAACGCCT
>ERZ773049.14-NODE-14-length-96866-cov-27.602122_pt1 | contig 96866 bp, 93 predicted proteins | sample MGYA00580633_ERZ773049 | MGnify/ENA primary metagenome ERZ773049 (study PRJEB29015, sample SAMEA2737991) | human oral metagenome | biome: human oral; feature: human-associated habitat; material: dental | place: China | collected 2066 ...
AAGTGTTGACTTCTAAAGACGCTAAAAAAGTATATGCTGGTATCGTAGCAGCTGGCCTTCGCGCTAAAGAAACTGTATTGGAAACTGCTGAAAAAGTACAAGCTTCCGCATCTGATGTATTGGCAGAAGCTCAAGAAATCAACGAAGCTCGCAACGAAGAAATTTTTGAAGAAAACAAATAATAGAAGGATTTAACTATGTTACAATTTTCTGTTGTACGAAAACTCAGAAATCGCTTGCATGTTAAGGTAACAGGTCATCGTTTTACAGAAGCTGAAGCTGCTTATGTAGAGGATACATTATTACTTAATGATGCAATTTTAGACGTAACCTTCTATACACGCAGCAGTCAGATCGCCATTAAACATATTGGCGATTCTGAAGCTGTACGTGATGCAGTGTTAGGTCTATGCGATTTAGATTTGTCCGAAGCACCTGCTTTGAACGAATATTCACCACGCTTGGTAAATAAAAAATATCGTGAAATGATGATCAACCGCACTGCACTTTACTTAGGTAAAAAAGCAGTGTTACCTGCACCGATTGCGGCAGCATGGGCATGGTTTGACGGTATTAAATTTATCGGTAAAGCGATTAAAACATTGTGGCAACGTAAGTTAACCGTAGAGGTTCTCGACGGTGTTGCTCTTGGTGCAGCTTTACTTCAAAAAGATTATCCTACAGCTGGTGCTGTTATGTACCTATTAGGTATTGGTGAGATCTTAGAAGAATGGACTCATCGTAAATCTGTATTGAATCTTGCTCAAAGCATGTCTTTGAATGTTGATAAAGTATGGGTTTTAGTTGACGACATTGAAGTGAGCAAGCCTGTTAACGAAGTTGTGGAAGGCGATAAAATCATTATCCGCCAAGGTGAAGTAATTCCATTGGATGGCACTGTAATCGAGGGTGTTGTTCTTGTAAATGAAAGCTCCATGACTGGTGAACCAGAAGCGGTTCGTCGTGATAAAGACACTTCTGTTTATGCTGGTACTGTTGTTGAAGATGGTAAAGCTATTGTAGAAGTACGCAGCACATCTAAATCTTCTCGTTACGAAAAAATCGTTAACCTTATCGAAGAATCAGAACAAATGAAATCCGGTATGGAACAACAAGCATACCGCATGGCTGATAAATTAGTACCTATTAGCTTTATCGGTGCTGGTTTAACATATTTGTTGACGCGCAACGTGATGAAAGCCTTGTCTTTTGTTATGGTTGACTTTTCTTGTGCATTAAAATTGTCTATCCCATTAGCTGTACTTTCAGCAATGCAAGAAGCATCTAAACGCGGTATTACCGTTAAAGGTGGTAAATTCTTAGAACAAATTGCACAAGCAGATATGATCGTATTCGATAAAACAGGTACACTTACTAAAGCAGAACCTGAATTTGAACAAATTATTCCATTCAATGGTCATGATGCAGATGAAATGTTAAAATTAGCTGCATGTATTGAAGAACATTTCCCTCATTCCATGGCAAAAGCAATTGTACGTGCTGCAAAGGATCATGCATTGCCTCATAAGGAAATGCATTCCGACGTAGAATACGTTGTTGCCCATGGTATTGCATCTAAGGTTGGCCGCTATCGTGTACGCATTGGTAGTGCTCATTACATCTTTGATGATGAAAAGACAAAGATTCCTGCAGATGAACAAGAAAAATTTAATAACTTGCCAAATACATCGTCTCATATTTACCTTGCTATTGGCGGTACATTAGCAGCGGTTATTTGTATTAAAGACCCTGTACGCGATGAATCTAAACAAGTTATTGCTGATTTACATGCTTTAGGCATTAAAAAGATTGTCATGATGACTGGTGACTCCAAACGCAATGCGCAACGCGTAGCTGATGAACTCGGTATCGATGAAGTGCATGCAGAGGTATTGCCAGAGGATAAAGCAGCTTATGTAAAACAAGCAAAGGCTGAAGGTTATACTGTCATGATGGTAGGGGATGGTATCAATGATTCCCCAGCTATTTCTGAAGCACATGTAGGCATCGCAATGAATGAAGGTGCTCCTATTGCACAAAAAATTGCGAATGTTACGATTTCTTCTGATAATCTACAAGCTCTTGTGGATTTACGCCGCATTTCTATGGCATTGATGAAACGCATCAAGTCCAATTACAATGGCATTGTTGGTTTCAATGGCGCTCTTGTAGGTGGTGGCGTACTTGGTTTCATGCCTCCAAGTCAAACTGCTTGGTTACATAACCTATTCACATTGGGGATTGGTATTGAAAGCATGACTCCATTGTTGAAGGAAGAAAAACCTGAAGACAAAAATACAATTGATATTACTGCAGAATCTACTGTTGCATAATCATTGATTGTGTTCCGTGTTTAGTACATGGATTGTATTAAAAGACCTTTTATAGAAAATTTCTATAAGAGGTCTTTTTTTGTGGCATTTTACTGGTGTGTAGTGTACAATATCAAGTGATTAATTATCTTAGGAGAACGTATATGAACACTATATTAGATATTTGTAAACGATCACTATATATGAATATATTTATCGTAGCCATTCCTGTTATTTCTTATATGATTCATAATGGATCAAGTGCAACGGTGGCATTAGTATGGTATTTATTGCTATCCTTGTGTATCCCTTGGGCGTATTTATCGTTTAAATCAAGTACATTTGGAGCTGGAAATAAACGAATTAACCGTCTTATATATGTACTTGGTTGGGGCGTGATTCAGTTTGCTACCTATAAGCTAATGTTTCTTGGATTGGATTTGAATTGGCTTTGGGGCTTGCCATCCGTTGGGCGTGATATTATCTTCCTTGTCGGTATGTATGGTCAGGTTACTATTGTTCTCATCATAGCTTATTTAATTTCTCAATTGTTGGGAGGATCACATGAATAAGCAGTTTATTGTATTTACTTTACTTAGCGCTTTTTTTGTAAGTGTAGTGACTGCCGTATTACATCAAACCGGTTTGGGATCTCCATATCTCACATTCCCAGTTTTATCTCTATTGGTACCTGTTCTTTTACAACGGATGCGACAAGGTCAATTTAGTGAATTGCCACTTCATATGGGGTACCATGTATACAGTTGGGCCATTTTTACGGTTATTAATCTATTTACTACGCCGTTCAATGTAATATTAGAAAATCAAGCGCTCATTGTACTAGTCCTTTTATGTGTATATTTCTTTACACAGATTTTGCTTGAGTTGGTAGCTCTATTAATGACATTTTTCTTCAAGCGTAATCATAGATGGAGTGCAGTTGATGAAGCTTTAGATATGGCCGTATATATTCTACCAATTCCATTTATTTATTTAAGTTCTATATTTTACATCAACTTAACGGATCCTATCATGGTAGCTTATTTTGGTCCTACTATTAGTTTGAATGCTTTGGTAGGGGAATTCCTCTTTATCATCATTTCGATGTTAGTTTTTGCATTTTATATGTATCCTCGGAATGGTGAATATAAAGGGACTAGATTATTGCGTATTGTCGTTACAGCTGCTATGCTATTAGCTATGAATGGTCATATCTTATATGGTGGGTATATTCCAGAATTTGTGAAAGCAATAGCACCTACTGTATTCCCAATTTATCAAGGTAATCCTCTTGTATTCTTAACACCAGGATTATTAGAACTTGTCTTTATTATCGTATCTGTATTAATTGGTAAATTAGTAGAGATAGGTGTAATAAAAGCTCTTACTAAGAGCAAATCTTAATTTTATTTCTAGTTTCGACTCATATCCTAAGAGAATGAGAGCGGAGGAGGATTTTTTATGAATGAAAATGTGAAGGATGATAACCAACAGGTATCAATCCAAGAACAGCCAACGGCACAAGTTGAATGTAAACAGAGTAAGGAAGCCGTTACAAAATCGGGCCTAACATTGCGTGAATTAACCATTGTAGGTCTATTAGCGGCTATTACCATTATTTTAGGCCTTTCTGGCTATGGTATTATGGCATTAGGACCATTGAACGTCACTACATTACATGTTCCAGCATTAATTGGTGCCTTAGTTGAAGGCCCTAAGGTTGGTGCGTTCGTAGGATTGATTTTTGGTGTCTATAGCTTCTGGCAAAATTTTACGGCACCGAATATTTTATCACCACTGTTTATTAATCCTTTAGTATCAGTATTACCTCGGATTATATTCCCTGTATTGGCTGTTTTGGTATACAAAGCATTATGGAAGGTACCACAAGGTCCGCGCTTGATAGTTTCTGCATTTATGGGCACTATATTCCATACATGTATGGTAATGGGGCTAATCTATGTGATATATGCCGATATGTTCGCACAGGCAATGCATCTTTCATCTGATCAAGTCATCGGAACTATTTTAGTATTGTCTGTTACTCATGGTATTCCAGAAGCCATTTTCGCAGGTGTTATTGTAACACCAATCGCATTAGCGTTGCGTAAAGCATTGCGTAAGGACGTACAAAAATAATTTATATTTTACATAGTTTGAATATCTATGATAGAATAATAGTAATACAATAAGTATTGAGGAGGATAATCATGGCTAAACGTATTCGTACAATCAACACTGAATCTTTACAAAAAACTGCTAAAACTGGCGGTTGTGGTGAATGCCAAACTTCTTGCCAATCCGCATGCAAAACAAGCTGCACAGTAGGCAACCAAGTTTGCAAACAAAAATAATAAAAAGAGAGCCGATGGCTCTCTTTTTTTATGTATGTAATATATACATACTGTTTATGGTATATATTTATGAAGACTTTTAGCACGATAGACAAAAAATGTGGTACAATTATCTAGAAAGTTCTATATAGTTTAGCGCTTTCACATACACATAATTTGGAGGTACCATGTTAGAATTAAAACCAATGATCCATAAGTTTCGGATGAAAGATAACTACTATTGTTTAGATGTAAATAGCGGTATCATTCACGTTATTGATGAACTCATTGATAAAGTATTAGATATATATGACGGCACGAATCGTGATGCAGTCCATGCCGCATTAGATAGCTCCCAGGATTCTGTAGAATTAAATGAAATCATGGATGAGCTAGATGAACTAATCGAAGCGGAGCAATTATTTGCACCTATGAGCACTGAATTTAAGCTTGTAGTTGGGGAAAAGCCAATCGTTAAAGCGTTATGCCTCAATATTGCTCATGATTGTAATTTGGCATGTAAATATTGTTTTGCTAGTCAAGGCGATTACGGTGGTGTAAAACGCGAATTGATGAGCTTTGATGTGGCTAAGCGAGCTGTTGATTTTCTCATTCAAATGAGTAGTTCTCGTCAACATTGCGAAATCGATTTCTTCGGTGGCGAGCCTCTTCTTAACTGGGATGTTGTAAAACAAACGGTAGAATATATTGAGCAAGAGGCACCAAAACATAATAAAATCTTTAAATTGACGTTAACTACTAATGGTATGTTATTGTCTCAAGAGAAAATCGATTATGTAAACGAACATAAAATGAGCTTGGTCTTATCTCTAGATGGGCGAGAAGATGTGCATAATGCTATGCGCCCAGTCGCTGGCAGTGGTGCAAACTCTTATGAGTATATTGCTAAAAATCTTGTGAATGCTGTAAAACAACGTCATGGTTTAGAATATTATGTACGTGGTACATATACGCATAAGAATCTTGATTTCACTAAAGATGTATTGGCTATGTCTGACTTAGGCTTTGAACACTTATCCATGGAGCCTGTAGTAGGTGAAGAAGGCGATTATGTACTTCGCGAAGAAGATTGGCCAACGCTTGAGAAAGAATATGAAAAACTAGCAGATATATATTTGCAACGCCAAAAGGATGGGTGGGGTGAGAAATTTAATTTCTTCCACTTCCGTATGGACTTGTACCGTGGACCTTGTATGGCTAAACGTTTGCGTGGCTGTGGGGCTGGTCATGAATATATGGCGGTCGTACCAAATGGAGATATTTATCCATGTCACCAATTTGTAGGAAAAGATGGATATATACTTGGTAATGTATATGAAGGTTTAAAAAACACTGAAATTCCAAAGGATTTCCGTAATACACACGTGTTTACAAAACCTACCTGTGCAGAATGTTGGGCAAAATTCTTCTGCTCTGGTGGCTGTCACGCCAATAACATTACATTGGGTGGAGATTTACAAACGCCTTATGAGTTTGGCTGTCGTCTACAAAAGAAACGAATTGAATGTGCTATCATGATTCAAGCTGAACTCGAACAAGCCGGCATTGATGGTAGTATTCCTGTAGCATTAGGATAGACATTTTAAATAAGATATATTTTGTAATAGGAGCCGCTATGGACACTAGATTGGATGAAAAACAAACTATTGAACGATGGGGGATTCGATTTACAGGTATTGTACAAGGGGTCGGATTTCGACCCCTTGTTTCTATGTGGGCCCATCAATTAGGGATTAGTGGATTTGTATATAATGATAGTTCCGGTGTATATGTAGAGGCCCAATCCGACATAGATACATTGCAATTATTTGTTGATACGATTCAGGAAGAACAACCGCGATTATGCCGTATAACACATGTGGGTATTACCAAGGTTGCTCCATATGACGTTGATGATAATACGGAGTTTGTTATAAGCAAGTCTCCCCTCGAAGGAACGATTAATACCTTTATTAGTGCGGATACATCCCCTTGTGAGGAGTGTTTATCCGAAATGAATGAGAAGGGTAGACGATATCACTATCCTTTCATAAACTGTACCAATTGCGGACCTCGATATTCCATTATTAAATCGATGCCTTATGATCGAGAACGAACTACTATGTCTGATTTCACTATGTGTGAAGCTTGTCATGATGAATACGTTGATGTGAATGGGCGTAGGTATCATGCGGAACCGAATGCTTGTGAACAATGTGGACCGAGCTACCAATTATTAGACAACAATGGCAATCTATGTGTCGTTGATGATTGTTTCGAGGCCGCTAGAGAAATGATTGCGAAGGGTGCGATTATTGCTTTAAAGGGGATTGGTGGATATCACTTGGTTTGTGATGCTACTAATGATACAGCGGTACAAACATTGCGGGAGCGAAAACATCGTAAGGATAAGCCCTTTGCTATCATGGCCGGTTCTATTGACATCGTAGAGGCGTTTGCCGTCGTTAGCGATGGAGACTTAGATGCATTAAGCGCTATGGCAAGGCCTATTGTTCTTTTAGAGAAAAATGATGATTTTCATACGTCTATAAGTGAGTTAGTAGCCCCTAATAATCATTTAATTGGTGTTATGTTACCGTATGCACCTATCCATCATGTGTTAGTACCACAGGATGCTACATGGGTTATGACAAGTGGTAATGCGAGCGGTGATTCCGTTATTTATGATGATGAAAAAGCTTTTTCAGAATTGCAGACTATAGCAGATTATTTTTTGACACATAATCGTCAAATTTATGCACCTGTAGATGATTCGATTGTATCAGTGGTGGAAAATACACCTATTTTGATTCGGCGAAGTCGGGGGTATATTCCTGAACCAATTCATTGTGAGTCGATTACAGATCAACCAATACTCGCCATGGGCAGTGATTTGAAGAATACCTTTGCGATTAATAAAAAGCAGGAGGTATTGTTAGGTCCTCATATAGGTGATTTGGCAAGTGAATCCACTCATAACACTTTTGAGTGGACCATTGAACGATATGAACGGCTGTTTGATGTGAAGCCGAAAGCAATTGTTATGGATAAGCATCCATCATTTTTCTCTTCTAATTATGGTAGAAGGCTGAGTCAAACTTTACATATTCCCGCTATAGTAGTTCAACATCACCACAGTCATATTGCGGCTGTTATGGCCGAGTATGATTTGAAATACCCCGTGCTAGGCATTTGTTTTGATGGCACTGGATATGGGGATGATGATACGATTTGGGGCGGCGAATTTATGCTATGTTATGGGGCAGAGTATATGCGTGTTGCCCATATACATGTAGCGCCTTTGCTTGGTGGTGAAAAAGCGGTAAAAGAACCATGGCGTCAGGCTTTATGGTACTTACGGAATTATTATGGAGATGAGTTACCTAATATATACAAAAAATGGTTAACTACATTGCCTAAAGGCTGGCAAATTCTAGATAAGGCATTGCAATCAGACATGTCCATGATGATGACATCTAGTGCAGGTAGATTATTTGATGTAATTGGTTGTTTGTTGGGCTTAGGAAATGAACACTCTTTTGATGCACAGATCGCCATAGCATTAGAATCTGCATGTGCAAATGAAGAAGGTCGATTGTTAGATTTTAACTATGATGGTCAAGTATTAGATCTCGTGCCTGCAGTTCAACAGATTATGGATGGCTATTCTCAAGGTGAAAGTGTATCCTCGTTAGCGGCGAGCTTCCATAAAACACTAGCCATTGCTATTTGTGAAGTTGGGGCTGATTTGTGTGAACGCTATGGCATCGATGATGTATGTATCGGTGGTGGCGTTTTTCAAAATCGCAGATTATTAGCATCCTTACAGCATAAGTGGCATCATGGTACATTATATATTAATAAAAAAGTACCATGTAATGATGGGGGGGTATCGTTGGGACAATTGTGGATTGCTCATCAAAAAAATATATAAAAGTATCATTGGTTACATAAGAGTTCTTAGTCTTGTGATACAATTGAATTAATCAAAATATTTGGATTAATAGTTATAAATAGATGTATAAGTATATTTACAGAAGGAGGGCGTATGTGTTTAGCAGTACCAGCACAGTTAATTTCTATTAATGAAGCCATTGGCACAGTAGAATTAACAGGTGCGACGCGCGATTGTAGTTTGCTTCTCGTGCCAGATGCAAAGGTGGGAGACTGGTTATTAGTACATGCCGGTTTTGCAGTTCAAATTGTAGATGAAGAAGAAGCGAAGGCAACCTTAGATGCTTTCCGGGAGTTGGAAGAACTTGAAGAAGCTTACTTTGCAGGAAAAAAAGAAAACAGCTGATACTTTATTACACCGTATTAGCGAATTACATACACCTGGCGAACGGGTGCGACTTATGGAAGTTTGTGGTACACATACAGTATCTATTTTTAGAGAAGGGTTACGACAATTATTGCCATCGGGAATAGAATTAGTCAGTGGTCCTGGATGTCCTGTGTGTGTAACAGACCAATTGTATATGGATAAAGCTCTAGAGTATGCCAAATGTGATGATGTTATTATTGCAACCTTTGGGGATATGCTAAAGGTGCCAGGTAGTTATAGTAGTCTTAGTGAAGCTCAAACACAGGGCGCTCATATTCATGTTATCTATACGCCGTTAGAAGTGTTGGAAATAAGTAAAAAACATCCGGATAAATATATAGTATTTTTAGCTATAGGGTTTGAAACGACGATTGCTGTCATCGGTGCCACTGTGAAAGCTGTAGCACAGGCTGGCGTGAAAAATGTATTATTCTTGGTGTCTCATAAATTGGTTCCACCCGCATTACGCGCCTTATTAGATCGACAAGCAGGACAAATTGATGGCTTTATCTTGCCAGGGCATGTAAGTGTTATCATTGGCGAAAAACCATATCAATTTTTACCGGATGAGTATAAAATTCCATCCTGTATCGCCGGGTTTGATGGAGTAGAAATATTATCTGCTATCGTCAATATTTTAGAACAACGGAAAAGTGGTCATTTTGAAGTAGGTAATACCTATCACTCTGTTGTTATGAAGGAAGGCAATCCTGTGGCTGTGCGTATGATGAATGAAATATACGATGTTTGTGATGATGCATGGCGTGGTATTGGTATAATTCCAAATTCTGGGTTACAGCTTAATGATGATTACGCATTTCTAGATGCAGAAAAGGTGTTACCTATACAGTTAGAAAAACCATCTCTTGATCCTAAAGGGTGTCAATGTGGTAGTGTATTACAAGGTTTAATCAAACCTAATGAATGTCCGCTTTTTGGAAAAGCATGTACACCGGATCATGCAGTAGGTGCTTGTATGGTATCTGTAGAAGGTAGTTGTGCTGCATGGTATAAGTATGGCTTTTCTAGTGGCGGATTAGCTTGGGAGGATTAATGGAACGAGTTCGTTTAGTTCATGGCAATGGTGGCCGTTTTAGCCACGAATTGACAGAACGATTTATATTAAAATATTTTACTAATGATTTGTTAGCTCCCTTACATGATGGGGCGCAATTTCCGGTAGCCTCGGGGCGAATGGCTTTCACAACAGATTCTTATGTTGTACAGCCAGCTTTTTTCCCGGGTGGTAATATAGGTAAATTAGCTGTATGCGGTACCGTTAATGACCTAGCTATGAATGGCGCTGTTCCGCAATATCTTAGCTGTGGTTTGATTTTAGAAGAAGGCCTTCCTTTTGACGAATTAGAAGCAATTTTGAGCACCATGTCTGATATGGCAAAGCTTGCGAATGTGCAAATTGTAACTGGTGATACGAAGGTCGTAAAAAAGGGTGAAGTTGACAAAATTTATATTAATACAGCAGGCATTGGTATGATTCCAGATGGTATTCATATAGGTCCGAATGTCGTAAAACCTAATATGGACATTATTCTTTCAGGATCAATTGGTGATCACTCTATAGCCGTCATGGGACAACGATTTGGACTAGAATTATCAGACTCTGTTAAGACTGATTGTGCTCCATTGAACCATATGGTTCATGCTGTTTTAAATGCAGTAGGGCCTCAGGTTGCACTATTGCGTGATCCTACGCGCGGTGGTGTGGGTACTGTTCTTAAAGAGATTGCCGAACAAAGTCAAGTGGGGATAAAGGTTGAGGAATCTAAGTTTATCATTCATGATGAAGTTCGTTCCGTTTGTGATATTTTAGGTTACGATCCTTTATACTTAGCAAATGAAGGTAAATGTATTTTCGTTGTAGAGCCGTCTGTAACAAATGATGTGCTAGATATTTTGCATAGTTATCCAGAAGGCCGTGAAGCGACTCATATCGGTGTAACCATGGATAAAAATATTGGTAAAGTAGGCCTACAAACATCGATTGGCGGTGTTCGTCTAGTAGATTTATTGGGTGAAGATCAAGTGCCTCGAATCTGTTAAGTCTTCTGGTTATAATTGTATGATTTGCCGTTAAAACATAGCTAAAAATTAAATTGTATAAAATTCATAATAAACTCATTGTATTTTTATATAATTTTACTATCTTTAAGTGTAAGTATTTATACTTTCACTAGAAACTATGTATAGAATTTGTTAAAATATAAGTATCTATTAGGAGGCTTATCATGAAAAAGAAAATTATGACCGCTGTTCTAGGAATTTGTTTAACTACAACTGCATTTGGTGGCATTTTAACCACTCAAGCTGGCGGTTTAAGTAGTATCCTTGGTGGTGCTGCTAAAATTGGTGGCGTTGGCATTCTAGTTAGTAAATTTGGTCCACAAATTGATTCTTTCTTAAATAAATTACTAAAACAAAATAATTTGAGTACTGAATATACTACAAAGGTTGTACCTATCATTAGTATTGGTACAAAAGGGTATATTGGTGCTGCTCAAGTAACAGGCCCTGCATCTAGTATCGAACAAGTTAAGGCTGTTGCTCAAGTTGAAGGTAGCTTTAACGGCATGGTTCGTGTTAAAGGTTTAGTACCAGTAGATAGTACAAATCCAGTGGGCGCTTCCCGTGTTCAAGGTGTAGGTGTATCTGCACTTATTGATTTAAAAATTTAATGGCCACTGAGATACTTCCTTAGAAGTACTCAGAAAATAAGCACGGTCTTAGGCCCGTGCTTATTGTGCTGTTTAACGTATATGTCCTATAGAGGATAAGTTGTGGAGGATTATATGAAGAAGCAAGTACTTACACTTTTGATGGCATCTTTGTTGACAGGTACCGCATTTGCTGCACCTGGTACAGTAACGGAAAAAACACAAGTATTAGAAAGCACTGTATATGGTGCACCTCAAGATGGTGCCGTTGTGGATCGTATTAATCAATTGGATGAAACTGTATACGGCAACGGATTTTCTGGCAATACTGCTACATTGAGTAAACGTGTAGATTCTTTATATGATTCCGTTGAAGGTAGTGGTACAACCATTTCATTGCGTGAAGAAATGGACGCACTTGAATACACATACCAAAACAGCATTAATGATGGTTCTTTGGTAGAACGTGTTGAAAAGATGGAACGTAGTGTGAATGGTAGATTTTCAACAGGTTCATTACAAAAACGTATTATTAGCTTGAAAACCAAGGTATATGGTAGTAATGTAACTCTTACAAATCAAGTAGGAACACTATCTTCTGATCATGTGTTCAAGGTAACACTAAATGATGCGGTATCCACAAAAACAAGTCATGAAGGAGATACAATTAAGTTCACTGTTGCTGAAAATGTAATGGATGGCAATGTATTGTTGGTGCCAGCTGGTACTGTGGGCTCTGCAACGATTACATCCTTGAGAAAAGCGCGTTCTTTTGGACGTAATGGTGCATTAGATATAACTTTTGACTCTGTTCCTGCTATTGATGGTACAGAATTTACTGCTGTACAAGGTAATGAGGCTAAGGAAAAAACAAAGGGCGAAATTAAAGCAGCTGGTGCCTCTGTGGCTGGTGCAGTTCTACTTGGCCCTGTTGGCTTAGTAGGTGGTGCTTTCATCAAGGGTAAAAATATTGATTACCCGGTAGGCTCCACTGTATTTATTCAACCTCAAGACTCTGTGTCGATTCAAGGGCTTGTTATTGGTGGTGATGGTTTAGCTCATAGTGATGATGAACTAGCTGAAGCCGTGACAGTACCGACTGCGAATGATGATTCCGTAGATAGCACTGTGGATGAAGCAGATGATTCAACTGTGAACACTGACGAAGAAGACACAAACACTGCTGATTCAGAAGAAGTAGAAGATACAAATGATACAGCAGAAAATGTTTCACAACCAATCGTCGTAGTAAAGCGTAACCAATAGAGGAGTTTAGTAACCATGAGGAAACAAAGAGTACAATGGCTCGTGGCAGCATGCTTGCTTTGTTTAGCCCAGCCAGCGTGGGCTGCTTCAGACTCAATTACATATCAAGATAGTTTAGATAGTATATCTGAATCCTATCCAGGTGAACTGCAACAACCTTCGACACCTGAACGCAGCAATATTCGTGTTGTTCGTCGTGGTGCTTCACCGATTACGGCACCGACAGAAAAGTTACCAACTCGTGTAGATGCAGATAAGATGACATATTCCGGTAGTACTGGCGATGTAAATGCTTTTGGTAATGTAGTGGTTACTCAAGGTAATCGTACATTACTAGCTAATCGTATCACTGGTAATACAAAAACCACAGAGTATCGAACTGCTGATGGTCCGTATCGCTACTTAGAAGATGGCGGTAAAACTAAAGATCTTACTGGTGATGTTATGATCTATCGTACCAGTGATCAACATTTTGATGCCGGTCATACGCAAGGTTGGTCTGACCCTTATTATGTGAAGGGGCAGAACTTATCCTATGATGGTCAAACCGGTTCCATCGAAAAAGGTATGATTACATCTAAGCATGCGATGGCATTCAAACATACACCTGATTACCGCATTGAAGGGGAAGACATTAAAATTTACCCTGGTGATAAGGTGGTTATTCAACATCCAAGCTTTTACATTAAGAACTTTAAACTCTTTAGTTTAAAATCTTACACAAAATCTATACGTGGAGATAAACAAGGCAAAGTAAGTGCATTTTCTATTATGCCACGGCCTATTTATAATAGTGATGATGGTATTGGTTTGCGTGGTAATGCGGAAATTCCATTGGGGAAATCTGGTGAAGCGTATTTTGATTACAAATGGTATTCAAAATCTGGATTTAAGCCTCAAATTGGATATCGCTATTTCTTACCTTGGGGAACCGCATCCATTGGGTATAGTAAAGTATCCAATGAATATAATGATGAAACTGTATGGGTAGAAAAAATCGGCGAATTACGTCTTGATACACATACGTACCATATTGGGAAATCTCCATTTACTGCACGTGGTGAAACAAGCATTGGTTATTGGAAGGAAGGATCTGTAAAGGGATCTCATAAGGATTATAAGGTAGAGGTATCTCATGATCCAATCAATCTTTGGAAGAATAGCACATTGCGATTCTTCGGTGGCTATCAACGTGACTATTATGGCTATGATAAATCGATACGAAGCATGCCATACTGGGGCGCTCAATTCCGTACATCTGTTGGACCGAGAGTTAATGCGTGGGTTTCCTATAATCAACGCAATATTAATTATAATAATTCACCATACCGTTTTGATAGTACTGAGCTTCCTAAAGAACTTATTTATGGTGGGTCCTTTAAATTAACACGCCTCGATGATATTTCTGTAAGTGTTAAACAAAATATGATGAGTGGCGATGTGGATTCCATCTATTACACATACCATCGCGATTTGCACTCCTTTGATATGTATGTAACATATAAAGATTCCCATAAAAATAACGATAACCAATGGAAAATCAAATTCGTTGGTAAAGATTTCTAAGGAGCATAAATATGAAGTCTATTCGTAAGGCTGTTATTCCAGCTGCTGGTTTCGGTACACGATTTTTACCAGCCACGAAAGCACAACCAAAGGAAATGTTGCCTATCGTCGATACACCGGCGATTCAATATATTGTAAAAGAAGCACTAGATTCTGGTATTGAGGAAATCCTTATTATAACAGGACGTAGTAAACGTGCTATAGAGGATCATTTTGATAGTAGTGTTGAATTAGAAGAGCTATTGCAAAAGCAAGGCAAAAATAAACAATTAGCTATGGTAAAAGATTTGGCAGATATTAAGATTCATTTTATTCGTCAAAAATCACCGCGTGGTTTAGGTGATGCCGTATTATGTGCTAAAGCGTTTATTGGTGATGAGCCATTTGCTGTATTATTGGGAGATGACATTGTTTATAATCCAGAAAAACCATGCTTACAACAGTTGATGGATTGTTATGAACAACATCCAGGCATTATACTGGGAGCTCAATTTGTACCGGAAGAAAAGGTGAGCTCCTATGGTATTGTGTCAGGCAAACCATTAGCTGATAACTTGTATCGCGTTCATGGCTTAGTAGAAAAGCCAAGTGTTGATAAAGCACCTTCCAATTTAGCCGTTCTCGGACGTTATATTTTAACACCTGATATCTTTGATATACTAGAAAATACAAAACCAGGTGTAGGTAATGAAGTGCAATTAACAGATGCGTTAGCCGCATCAAAAACAGATACCTATGCATTAGCTTATGAAGGTATTCGCTATGATACAGGTGATAAATTAGGATATTTGAAAGCTACTGTGGAATATGCACTTCGTAATGAAGAATTAGGGTCAGCATTTAAGGAATATTTAAAAGGATTGAAGTTATAAAATAGCTTATATATTCTTTGAATCTACATATAAAATTGAGGCTGCCATTGATTATCAATGGTGGCTTTTATTGTTAACTCGTATGTCATACTAGGTTGACTATAGTGTTTCCGTTGATTATAATTTAATAGTAACGGTATAAAACTGTTATTATACTGATTAAATTATAAGGAGTAATATGCGAAATCTATTAGCTCTTTTAACGGATGAAGAAGCGTTAAATTTACCTACTAATTGTGTTATTACGAATACTTATTTTGATACGCAAGGCACAGATGAAACTGTGTTTCATGATGTAGAGTATAAAGACAATCATATATCTGTTTGTATGTCTAATTCAAGTGGTACATTATGGGTTGAGTTATTACAATTAACGAGACCTTTACAAATTCGTGAAACTCCTAAAGTTGATGTTCGAGTTAAGCACATTACATTTACAAAGGATGAGATTATACAGTTTGTAGAGGATGTAAATGATCGCAATCGTATTCATCGTGAAGCTCCTTATATCGTACCAGGGTTACTTATACTTGAGTATCTTTGGAATCATATGCTAAATAGTAATACAAAGGCAGGTATGTCTATTCGTTTTTTATCCCCTATGCTTGCTAATGATTATGTTTTTATTGAAAGTCAACGTGAAGGTAATGTCTTAGTTGGCAAATTAGATGATATGATTCTTTTTAAAGCTCGTCTTTATGATGATCATAGAACGAATTAAGATTTTATGTGAGTGAGGTATATTATGGAAGCAAGACGTTTAACAAAAATGGCTTTATTAACAGCTCTTTTGTGTGTATCAGCATGGATTTCATTTCCATTGCCATTTAGCCCTGCTATGGTAACAGCATTAACATTAGTTGCTACTTTGACGGGTCTATTACTATCCCCTAAGGATACATTAATTGTATTTATCGTGTATGTACTACTTGGAACCGTAGGGTTGCCAGTCTTTGTAGGCGGTACATCTGGATTGGGTAAATTACTCGGACCTACTGGCGGTTTTATTTTCTCTTGGCCCGTAGCGTATACATTGTTAAGTATCTGTAAAGGTAAATCTAGAAGTTTCTTATCCTATAGCTGGCGTTCAATAGTTATCACAATCCCTGTAGTATATATTTTTGGTGTCGCTGGATTTATGATTGTTACAGGTACTCCATTTTGGGCATCTCTACCTATTGTGATGCTTCCATATATTCCTGGTGACATTGTTAAATGTTTAGTTGCCTCTTGGTTAGCTACAAAAATTAAAATATAATGATGATATGTATAGGAGGTGTTATTAGTACACCTCCTTATTTATATGGAGTAATGCTATGCCTGTTTTCATTCATAATGGATTACGCACCCCCATTGGTGTCGTTAACGGACAATATAAATTAATACGCCCTGAATTACTTGGCGCCAAGGTATTAAATCAGCTATTTGACTCAAAAAAAGCATCTTCGTTAGATGCCATTTTTTGTGGCAATGCAGTTGGTACTGGTGGGAATATTGCTAGATTGATGGGGCTTTATAGTCATTTACCTAATACGATACCAGCAGTTACAGTAGATATGCAATGTGCATCAGGTATGATGAGCGTTGAGATGGCCTATGCTCATATTGCATCAGGAATGATGGATACAGTCATTGCTGGTGGTATTGAAAGCTCATCTTTACAACCGCTAAGGACATATGCAGACCATGATGATCGCTGTGGTGATTATATGGTGGCACAATTTGCACCAAAGGAAATATCGCCTTTAGCAATGTTAGAAGGGGCTGAACGTACCATGATAAAACATTGTGTAGGTGTAGAGGAGTTAAATCCTTACATTATTAGGAGTCATCAATGTGCACAACATGCTCGCGAACAAGGAATACTTTCACCATATATACTGGACATTGAAATAGATGGAAAGCGCTGTATTGATGAATCGATACGACCATCTATGAATGAAAAACTATTAAATCGTATGAAGCCCTTATTAGGACCTAATTCTATCACAACTGCTGGGAATGCATGCCTTACTCATGATGGTGCAGCCTTTGTTATATTGAGCAGTCAAGAAGGCCCATTTAGGATTGTGCATGCCATGCCTTGGGCGGGAGAGCCTCTATATAGTCCAGAAGGTGCTTTGTTAAGTACAAAGAAAATATTAGATGTTACCGGCCTTTCTCCAACTGAAATTGATGTGTTTGAATGGAATGAAGCGTTCGCTGTCATTTCTGCTTTATTTGGACGAGAATATCCGAATCTTGTTGATAGATATAATATACTTGGTGGTGCACTAGCTTATGGGCATCCCTATGGTTGTTCTGGCGCTATGCTTTTGATACATTGCATGGCAGCTCTAGAGTACTGTAATGGTCACTATGGACTATGTGCCATTGCTGGCGCCGGCGGTACGGGAACCGCTATGATTATTGAGCGTATGTAGATAAGGATCTTACGATGAATATGATATTACAGGCCATATTTAACCATGGTCATAAGCAGAAATTGAATACTGCCATTATTGTAGATGGGGTTCAACATACTTATAGGGATTTATATGATGATGTTGTTGAAAGAGTACAAGGGATAGAGAATAACAACTGTATTACATCAATTATAAACGGTAAACGTCATATTATTTTTATAGATACAAAGTCTGTATATGAACAATTGATATTGTGGTTAGCTGCTTTACATTGTGGATATATTCCTATTGTTTCTCATCCACACATGGATAATACATATCGCAGTCGATTAATGCGTCTACTTGGTTCCATAGATATTCCGATAGAAGCGCAGTTTGGCGTCCTTACATCTGGAACAACAGGCATGCCAAAACCTTTGTGGCGAACTGAAAAATCCTGGGCGGATTATTTTGATATACAAAATGATATCTTTCATATTAATCATGCTACGCGTACATTTGTACATGGCAGTTTTAGTTTTACAGGCAATACGAATATGATGTTAGCTGTCTTATGGGCTGGCGGTCAAATTGTAACGAGTGATAAAATGCAACCGAAGAGATGGCAATCATTGATTCATTCTTATCAATGCACTCATATTTATATGTTGCCTACAAAACTGCGTTTACTATTACGATGGAATAGCAGTACTTGTTCTTGTGTACAATATATTATTGCAGGCTCACAAGTTGTAGATAGAGAATTATTACATTCTCTACACATGCTATATCCAACGATGAAATTCATTCTGTACTATGGTGCGTCAGAGCTAAACTATATTAGCCATTGTACTGGTGAAGAGTGGCATACGTATCCTGGTACCGTAGGTCGTCCATTTCCAGAAGTTACTGTTGACATAAAAGATGATTATATTTATGTATCCACACGGTTTGGTATATGCGGACTTGCTGGGATGGTAACAGTTGGTGACAAGGGCCATTGGTGTGGAGATTACATTATATTTGATGGTCGTAATGGGGATATTATTAACCGAGGTGGTTATAAGATTGCTGTATTAGATTTAGAATTGCAGTTACAAGTATTACAAACAGTAGAAGATGTTGCTGTTATTGGGGTACCTGATTCATTGCGTGGAGAAGAGGTTGTGGAATTTATCGTGCCTGCAGAGGGCGTTACAGTGTCTGAGGTAGAATCCGATGTGCGTAGAGCTATTCCTCATGAGGCGCAACCTAAATATTTACGATATATTGATGCAATACCATTAACAGATTGTTCAAAAATAGACAAAGAATTGCTAAAAGAATGGTATAATAAAGAGTAATATTTTTATCCTTTAGGAGTTATCATGCAAATTAATAAAGCAGCCCTAGAGATTTTTGATTTTACATCATCTTTAGCGGTCTATTCTGAACATGAATTAAAAATAGGTGAGCAAGACATACATGACTATATTGCAGGCCATGTAACGAAAGCTTTTAAAGATCCTGGTGCGAGGACAGGGACATTACATGTACATAGCCCTATGGGAAAGCGAATCGGTGAATATAAATCTGGTGAAATCGCCTTTGTTACGTTAGCAAAAGAGTTAGGGGAGAAAACCTTTGACTATATGAAGCAAGCCACAGTAGGCGTTGTCATTGATACTATTGTATGCGATGTGGTGACAGACACATCCTATATTTGTATGCTATTATGTCAGGCTCATGATGCCTTTACGCATCAATTGTTTAGTGAAGATGATGGATCCTTATCGACAGAACTTGTACCACATAAGGCGGTATTGCCGATGCCGACACAAAAGTTGCGTGCTTTTGTTGCCATAAATATATTGGATTTATCTGTTCGTATTTTTGAACCAAAAGGTGAATATGACGGTAAAGTTTGTTATATCTTAGCAGATAAGGTGTTACAACTCGGTACAGATCAATCCTCTAGAGATACTGTTAAAAAGGTCAAAACCATTATAGATAAGGTAGCTCAAGCGCACGAATCCGATGGTGTAGCAGAGATGACGATGGCAAAGTCTATGATTGCTAAAAATGCAGAAGTATCTGATACGGTTAATCCTGTTCGCATTGTGGAAGAGGTATTTAAGTCTAACCCCATTCAACAAGAAGCTGCTAAAAAGGAGTTAGCTGAACAGGATATGATGCGGCCTTTACCGGTAAATCGTGAATTTGCTACGAAGGTAGGCGAACATCATAAGATTAAAACCGATACTGGCATAGAAATTTCGTTCCCTGTAGAATATATGCAAAATCGGGAGTTTATCGAAATTAAAACTAATGATGATGGTACTTTACGCATTGAATTAAAGAATATAAATAAAATTGTTAATAAATAGGAGGCTCTTGTATGAGTAAGGAAAAGCATAAAAAAACAAATGCATTACGCATATTAGATACTCATCACATAGCATATACGATTGATGAATATGAATGGTCTGAAGAACGAGGTCAGGGTGTTCATGTAGCTGATGAACTAGGTCTTGATGAAAAAGAAGTATTTAAGACTTTAGTTGGTAAGGGTGATAAAACAGGATATGTAGTATTCTGTATTCCAGTAGCTGAAGAACTAGATATGAAACAGGCTGCTCGTGTCAGTGGTAATAAATCAGTTGAATTAATTCATGTTAAGGACTTATTAGGTATAACTGGCTATTTACGGGGTGGTTGCTCGCCGGTAGGTATGAAAAAGCTATTTCCTACATATTTTGATGAAACGATGCAATCTCAAGAGGCTGTATATGTTAGTGCTGGTTTACGAGGCATGCAGATGCATGTTAATCCACAAGATTTACAATCTGTAGTAAATGCTGAATTTGTACCGCTTACCATGAAGTATTAGGAGGTTGTATGGCGAAGAAATTTTATGCTGTAAAAGCAGGCCGTACGCCAGGTATTTATGAAACTTGGACCGATTGTGAAAAACAGGTTAAAGGCTTTGGTGGGGCTATTTATAAATCGTTTCCCACTAAGTCAGAAGCCCAGGCCTTTATAGGTGATGAAGGTATGAGTATTGGTGATTATCTAGCATCATCAAAAACGTCTAAAACAAACCATACAAAGAAACCTATAGCTCCTGATTTCTCAGAAACCAATCATTTAATTGCATATATTGATGGTAGTTATGACAAATATAATCAATCTGTAGGTTCAGGTGGTATTATGTTTCTAAATGGAAATAAAGAAACATTTTCATTCGGCACAAAAGATGTGAAATATACAGAGTTTTGGAATGTGTCTGGTGAGTTATTAGCGGCCATGCATGTTATGGAATATGCTTTAACTCATGGGATTTCTAAGTGTTCCTTATATTATGATTATATGGGGATAGAAATGTGGGCCACGAAGAAGTGGAAACGAAATAATGTATTAACCAATGAATTTGCAGCATTTTGTGAACGTATATTTCCACATGTAAAAGTATACTTTCACAAGGTACATGCTCATACTGGTGATACATATAATGAAATGGCTGACCAACTCGCAAAGGCAGGGGCAGCGATAGGTAAATAATCTAAAAGGGGAAAAATAATGCGTGTTTGCGTAACGGGGGGCGCCGGATTCATAGGGTCCCATCTAGTCGATCGACTCATAGAATTAGGTCATACAGTATTGGTAATTGATAATCTTACAACAGGGGTACGAGAATTTGTCAATTCAAAGGCAGCATTCATAGAAATGGATGTACGAGACCCTAATATAGAATCTATTTTTGCAGATTTTAAACCTCAAGTGGTATTTCATGAAGCGGCACAAACGATGGTACCTGCATCTATGGAAAATCCTAAGATGGATTGTGATGTGAATTTAATGGGATTAATTAATATGCTCGAAGCAGCTAGAAAGCATAATGTTTCACATTTTCTAATGCCATCCTCTGCTGCAGTGTATGGTGATCTCGATACATTACCACTCACAGAAGACATGTCTGGTAAACCGACATCATTTTATGGCCTTACAAAATTGACCGCTGAAGGATATTTACGTATTTATGAACAAGCTTTTGGATTAAAAACAGTATGCTTTAGATATGCTAATGTATATGGGCCACGTCAAGGGGATGGTGGAGAAGGCGGTGTAATCAGTATTTTTAACCGCCTCATTAATGAGGATAAGCCACTTATCATTTTTGGGGATGGTGAGCAAACACGTGACTTTATATATGTAGCTGATGTAGTTGAGGCTAATATTAAAGCCATGAATCATCCTGACTTAACCGGAATCTATAATATTTCTACCAATACGAGTGCATCTGTCAATGAATTGGTAGGCTATTTTATATCTATCAGTGGTAAAGAAATTGTAACTAATTATGAAGCAGAACGGGTTGGAGATATATGCCATTCTCGCTTATGTAATGAAAAAGCAAAAAAGGATTTTGGATTTGAAGCCACTGTTAGTTTAGAACGTGGATTGGTTGATACCTTCTCATATTTTAAGGGGAAATAAATATAGGATTATGAGTGAAACGTATTTTCTGATTATTATGACCGTATGGAATTTTATTGTCTTTTGTATATATGGATATGATAAGTTATCCGCTATAAAGGGGTATGAGCGGATTTCTGAATTTACATTGCTATTTTTAGCCTTTGCCTTTGGTGGTTTAGGCGCTTTATTGGGCATGGTAGTATGTCATCATAAAACAGCAAAATTGAAATTTAAGTTATTGATTCCCATCGCTATTCTTTGGTCCGTATTTGGTATCGGTTATGGCTATGGTTGGATTGGTGCATAAAGGAGATACTTGATGTTACAGTTAGATTCTGGATTTGAGCTAGATTATAACAATATCTATAATGAAAGCTGCATACAGGCAAGGGACATACAAAATTTTGAACGGGCCATTCAAAATGTATGGCGTCATACCAATATTTTGCGATCCACAGGTTATGAAGAAGGCCACCTATCTAAAGATGGTCAGCCAGAACCAATCTTGTTTTATCAGTTGCCATATATATCAGAAAACAGCATCAATACACCGGATATGATGGACCGTTTACATGACTTGGGTGACTATGCTCGTAAAAGTATTGATACTGTTGTTTCTATTGGCATCGGTGGATCTTATCTAGGTAGTAAGGTACTCTTTGATGTGCAATGTGGTTCATTTTGGAATAACTATACTGATGAAGAACGCAACGGCTATCCGAGATTTTATTTTGCTGGGTTTAATGTAGATGGCCCATACTTAGAAGGGCTAATTAAAACCTTAGTATCTCAGGCTGGTGAAAAGGGTAGTGACTATAAAGTTATGCTTGTAGTTACATCAAAGTCTGGTTCCACTATTGAACCGATGGCTAATTTTATGATTCTTCAAAAAGCCCTAGAGGATAATCATATTAATTATGAAGTTACCGTCGTTACAGAAACAAATGATGAGGCACATCCTACCATTCTTCACGATATGGCTATCAAGCATCAATGGAGAACATTTTCCGTTCCCTATGGGGTAGGAGGCCGATTCTCCGTTTTTACTGAGGTCGGATTTGTTACAGCGGCTCTTGTGGGATTTGATATTGAAGGATTCTTAGCCGGTGCTGCATCGATGGATATGGCTTGCCAAGAAGAGGATGTTTATAAAAATCCTGCACTATTTAGTGCATTACTGAAATATATTGCGTCTGAGCGATATGGACGTATTATAGAAGTATTCATGCCCTATGGTGAGTCTCTACATTCACTATCTGATTGGTATGTACAACTCTTATCAGAATCATTAGGTAAAATGAGTAATACTTGTCTCCCTTATGGTCGTACACCTGTTCCTGCAGTAGGCACGATGGATATGCATGCTCAAGTGCAAGAACACCAAGAGGGGCGTCTTAATAAGGTGGTTCAATTTATTAAGGTACGAGATTGGAATACATCATTGGTTGTTCCTAATTTATATTGTGAATATGATAAACTGGATGCCATAGGCGATATTCCTATTAGCGATATTTTAAATAGCGCACTCGACGCGAATCGTGAGGCACTATCTATAGATAATCGTTTTAATATGACTATATCTGTACCAACATTAAATGCATTTCACTTAGGGGAAATTATGTTCATGCATTGTTGGGCTGTGTATTTTGAATCGATTTTAGCCGGTGTTGATGCCTTTGATCAACCTGGTGTTGAAGTTTATAAACGCTTGATTGGTCCAAAACTTCAAGCTATGAAAAAGTTGTAGTTTTTAAAGGGGAGTAAGTCCATGAATATTTTGGTAACAGGTGGTGCTGGTTACATAGGTAGTCATACGGTTAGAGCATTAATAGATGCTGGTTTTACACCTATTGTCGTTGACAATTTTTCACGTGGACACCGTAGTGCCATTCCTAAAGGGATTAAGGTTATAGAGTTAGATATTGCAGACTCAAAACTCGTCAATATCATGAAAGATGATAATATAAAGGGGATTATGCATTTTGCGGCACATTCTCAGGTAGGAGAATCTATGATTAATCCATCTATTTATTATGAAAATAATGTAGTTGGATCTTATCGACTAATAGAATCTGCAAGACAGGCAGGAGTCCAACATTTCGTATTTTCAAGTACAGCTGCTGTTTATGGTGAACCGGAAGAGGTACCTATTGTAGAAACTGCTAAACTACAGCCAACTAATGTATATGGTCGTACTAAGTTGATGATTGAAGAAATACTTCATGACTATAGTGCTATTTATGGTTCTACTTATGTAGCGTTACGTTATTTTAATGCTGCAGGTGCAGATGAAAGTGGCAATATTGGTGAAGATCATTCTCCAGAAACTCATTTAATTCCATTAGTATTAGAGGCTGCTTTAAAAAAGAGACCTCATATTACTGTTTTTGGAACTGATTATGATACTAGTGATGGTACATGTATTCGGGATTATATTCATGTTACTGATTTAGCATCTGCTCATGTATTAGCTATGAATTACTTAATTAGTGGCGGTGAATCAAGAGCTTTTAATTTAGGCAGTGGCCATGGGTTTTCTGTAAAGGATATTATTGAAACAGCTAAAAATGTAACTGAAATTGATATTCCTGTGAAGTATGGTGAACGCCGGGCAGGGGACCCGAGTACATTAATTGCATCTTCAGATTGTATTAAGGATGTTTTAGGATGGAAACCACAACATAGTGCATTATCACAAATCATAGGGGATGCATGGCGTTGGCATCAATCTCATCCAATGGGATATGATGATAAATAAAATTTTATAACTGATAGTTTATAATTTGTCAAGGACACTAATAGTCACGGGGGTGACTATTAGTGTCCTTTTTTTATGTATATTTGTGTTGCATACTGATACTAGATAGATATTTTAATTCTACTATGTGAAAGGAGTCCTGATGAATGAACATACAGGAACGTTTACGAGAAAAATTGTATCCTTATGTGACTCAATGTAAACGATACAAGAAGAGTCTAGGTGTATTGTTTATATTAGGTGGAATAGCAATTGGTTGGGGCATATTCTATACACCCGAGGCTGATTATGTCCAGATGGAGCCTGATTCAATGGCAATGTCGAAATCAGAAGATAAATCTCATGAAACAACATTGTTATACAGTACGAGTAATAACTTGCGAGCTCTTTCTTGGCGTGAGGTATTAGGCGAATCATTAGACAAAAGCAATGCAGCACCAACACATATGATGGATGAAGAACATAGAGGTGAAGGTCAGCAGAACTTAGATAATAAAGATGATTCATCAAAGGTAAAACAAGGTAAACGGAGACATAGTCAGAAGAAAGTAGAACAAGATAGCAGTTCTAGTGCAGGAACAGTTACAACAAAACATAATAAGCAGAAAACAATTCATGTTAATGGCGTAATACATGGCTCTCAATGGGCTGTAATTTTAAGCAGTGGCACAGACTCTACTGTTGTTATGGAAGGTGATTCTTGGCATGGTGTAAAGGTAATTAATGTAAATGAAAATGGTGTAACCCTTGATGAAGGAGGCAATGTACGATGTGTATCTATTGGCGAATCATGATTATAGTTTTACTCTTAGGTGTAATAGAAAATCCTTGTGTATGGGCGAAAGAATCGATACATGTACAACAATCTGAGTCAGGTCAAAATACATATAGTATGACGGTTAGCAAGGCGTCTTTATCTGATGTGGTAGAGGCCATCAGTCGTAGTTATAAAATGGATATACTTGGTATTAACACATTGAACGGAACTGTGACAGGAACGATACACGGTAAGTCACCATTAGACATGCTACATCATTTAGGGGATATGTATCATTTTGATATACAGGATGCTCAGGGCGTGGTAACCGTTACAGGGCATTCTGGTGCTAAGGAACGTCGTCATGTAGTGGTAGTAGAACCAAAGGTAGCATCATCGACATCGCTAGAATCTGTCATAAAAACAGTAGTACCTAATGGAAAGTTCGCTGTGCATAAGGAAACGAATCAGATTGTATTAAATGTAACAGGAGACGAGGAAAAAGGGATAAACTCTATCATTCAATCTGTAGATAGAGATATGAAACAAGTGCGCTTGGAAGCCACCATTATGGCTATGGAGCATTCCTATGCGAAGGAGACTGGATTTAGATGGTCCTGGCTGAGTTTAACCGGACATGGTAATGACAAGACAAATTCTTATGGTGCTATTTCTTTTGGAAAAGTTCCAAATGGGGAAGCCTATAAATTTTTTGTTAAACCTGAGCTTAGTCTTTTAGAAACATCGGGAAAAACAGTTATTATTGCAACCCCTTCCATTATGGCCTTAAATGGTGAAGCCGCACATATTTTGATAGGTGAACGAATTCCTGTTATCGAAGAGTCAATTTCTAATGGTGAAAGAAAAAGATCCATTCATTACGAAGAGGTCGGTATTAAACTTGACTATACACCGGTAGTGACGAAAAATGGTATCATTGATACGTCTATACGAGCTGAGGTGAGTTCACCCATTATGGTATCTGAGATGAAATCTTATAAAATAACTACTCGACAAGCACAGACTAGAGTGCGTCTACAACCAGGAGAAGTATTGGTCATAGGTGGCTTAATGGATAATCGGGATCAAAAACAGATTGAAAAAATCCCAATACTCGGTGATATCCCTTTATTAGGTAAATTATTTAGACATAGCCGGAAGACAAAGGATAGCGTGGAAATGGTCATTTTGGTGAAAGCAACTGTGGTATAATAATAGATACGAAATGATAAAGGAGGTATTGAATGGAACGCATTCGAATGATCGGCCTAGGAAAATCATTTGGGGTGCGCCAAGTGTTTTCCAATGTGTCCTTTGAAATAAAAGAAGGCGATAGAATTGCCTTGGTTGGCCCTAATGGGGCTGGTAAATCAACACTATTGAAATGTATCCTCGGTATTGAGGAATTAGATGAAGGCCAAGTTGTAATGTCTCCTGTGGCAAGCATTGGCTATTTGCAACAAGATGTTAACTTAGGTGATGCTAGTTTAGCTGAAGAAATAGAAAAAGCTTGGGAAGATGTTCATGCATTAGAAAATAAATTACAAGAGTTAACCACATATTTAGAGACTCATGAGGCTAGTGAAAGTGACTTACAACGCTTAGACTATTTACAAAATCGATTGGAATGGTTAGGTGGTTATGACTATGAACAAAAAACAAAACGCATAGTCTATGGTCTTGGTTTTACCGATGAAGATCTATATAAACCGGCTAATGCATTTTCTGGCGGACAAAAAACGCGTATTAATTTGGCAAAGGCCTTAGTACGGAGACCAGATTTTTTATTCCTCGACGAACCGACAAACCATTTGGATATGGAAATGTTGGAGTGGTTAGAAGGTTATCTATCATCCTATCGAGGTGGCATTTTGATCGTCAGCCATGACCGGTATTTCATGGACCGCATCGTTACTGGTGTGGTAGAACTAGATCATCACAAAGCCACCACCTATCGCGGTAACTATAGCCGATATGTAGCACAACGAGAAGAACGTTTAAAAGCAGATACGATTGCTTATGAAAAGCAACAAGAATATATTAAGAAAACAGAAGAGTATATTGATAAGTATCGCGCTGGTATTAAGTCTAAGATGGCGAGGGGACGTCAATCTCAATTAAATCGGTTGGAACGATTAGAGGCTCCTAGAACCTCACATTCATTAGATTTTAAATTCCCACCGGCAGCAATGAGCGCTGATAAAGTACTTGTATTAGATCATGTGTCTATTGGCTACAAAACAGATGATCCAATCATTGATGATGTCTCTATAGTTGTTCGACGTGGCGAATCTGTTGCCTTGATCGGTCCTAATGGGGCTGGTAAATCTACCATGGTGAAAGCTATTGTAGGGGAATTATTCCCTATAGAAGGTCATATCGATATTGGTAATCGTGTCCAAGTGGGGTATTTCTCACAAGAACATGAAGAATTACACGATCGATGGCAAGTAGTGGATGAGATTATCAATAATTATAATTTTACCGAAGAAAAAGCTCGTAATGTACTAGGCTCATTCCTATTTAAAGGTGATGATGTATTTAAACTGGTAGGTGATTTATCCGGTGGTGAACGGGCGCGTTTAGCTCTGTTAAAATTATTTTTACAAGGTGATAATTTCCTCATTCTCGATGAACCTACTAACCATTTAGATGTACCTACTCGTGAAATAGTCGAACGCGCGTTGCAGCAATTTGGTGGTACGTGTTTTATTATTTCTCATGACCGGTATTTTTTAGACCAAGTGTCTACGAGAACATTGGTATTAGAGAATAAAGGTTTTACTGAATACTTAGGTAATTATTCTTACTATAAAGAGAAATTAAAAGAGCAACAGGATATAGCTGCTCTTACAGAAGTAGTAGAAGAAGTAGCTAAGGAAGATGTGAAATCTGAAGCTAAAACCATTTCTACATCTCCATCTGATGAACCTAAGAAAAAAACAAATACATACATGGTGGAAAAACAACTAGCTGAGGTGGAAGAAGAAATTGCTCGGTTAGAAGCGACTATAAAAATGTATGAAGTGCAATTAGCCAATCCTGTAGTACAACAGGATTTAGAAGAGATGGCAAACATATCAAAGCAGCTTTCAGACACAGAAAGTTCTCTACAAGTACTGTATGAGAAGTGGGAACATTTTTCAGAATTGTTAGTAGAATAAATAAAACTTATAAGGTGTATATCTAAATTCTATAGAATATATATATGATTTAATTGACAAACATAAAAAATATTTCATAATATAGAAGTATATATAATTTATACTATTATATTTGCTGTTATTGTGATTAAAGGAAGGGTGTAACATGAATAAATCCATGTTAAAAAAAGCAGCCATTTTCGGTCTTGCTGGTGTAATGGCGGTTGCTGCTGGTTGTGGTAGTAATAAAGATGCAGGTAATGCAAATAATAATGAAGCTAAAATCGCATTGTTAACAACAACTACAGGCGGTGCTGCTGCGTATGGCGAATCTATTAAAGCTGGTGCAGAATTGGCCGTTAGCGAAATCAATGCAGACGCTAACAATGTAAAAATTAATTTGCTCGTTGAAGACACTAAAGGCGACAAAAACGAAGCGATTAATGCGATGAACAAAGTAATTTCTAAAGATAAAGTGGTAGGCGTTATCGGTCCTATGTTATCTGGTGAAATGATGGCTGCTGGCCCTGTAGCAAATAAAAGTAAAGTCGTAGCTCTTGGCACATCTACAACTGCTGAAGGTATTACAGATATCGGCGATTACATTTTCCGTAATGCGGTACCTGAATCCTTGGCAGTAGATACTGCAATTAAAGAAGCACATAAAACTTTAGGCTTCAAAACTGCAGCTATTATGTACTCCAACAACAATGACCAAATGGTATCTGTAAATAATACAGCTCGTAAAGCATTGGAAGCTGAAGGTGTACAAATCGTTGATACTGAAACATTCGCAGATAAAGATACAGACTTCTCTGCACAATTGACTAAGATTCAACAAGCTAAACCTGATGTAATCGTTGTTGCTTCTCTATACCAAGAAGGCGCTTTGATTATGAAAAAAATGCGTGAAATGGGTATGCAACAACCTGTAGTTGGTTCCAATGGCTTTAACAGCCCTGAATTTATTAAAATCGCAGGTGCTGCAGCTGATGGCGTTATTGTAGGTACACCTTGGTTCCCTAACAAAGACGATCAAAAGGTAAAAGATTTCCGCAAAGCATATAAAGATAAATACGGTAAAGAACCAGACCAATTCGCAGCGCAAGCTTACGATGCAGTTTACTTGTATGAAGCAGCATTGAAAAAATCTGGCTCCACTACTGATCGCGAAAAATTCCGCGAAGCATTGAAAAATATTGCCGACTTCGTTGGTGTAACAGGTCAATTCAAATTCAATGACCACCGCGACCCTTCCATGGAAGTTCAAGTATTGCAAATTAGAAACGGTCAATTTGACGCATTAAAAAAATAAAAGTTGAGGTAGTATAGTGTTTTTACAACAATTAGTTAACGGGTTAACCCTCGGTAGCTTATATGCTGTACTCGCTATTGGTTTAACACTTGTGTTTGGCGTTTTAAATATCATCAACATGGCACACGGAGGCATCTTTATGATAGGTGCCTTCGTTGGTCTTTTTATGGTAACTGTTTTTGACGTAAACATTTTTGTAGCCCTTATCGTAGCGATGGCTGTAGGTGCCGTACTAGGTTACTTATTAGAATTTGTGGCGTTACGCCCACTACGTAAGAAAAAGGTGTCTCACTTAGCACCACTTATCAGCACCATTGGTGTTTCCATCTTCCTTGAAAGTTTGGCATTATTATTATGGGGCCCTCAAACGAGATCATTCCCACCAGATTATATTGGTGGCCTTATCGACTTTGGGGTATTTAAAATCTCTATGGTGCAAATTATCGGTTTAGGTGTTTCTGTTCTCTTAATGATCATTTTAAATGTGGTTATTAAAAAGACTAAGATTGGTAAAGCCATTCGTGCCGTATCCATGAGCATTGAAACAGCAGCTCTCTTAGGTATCAATCCAACGATGATTATTTCTGTTACCGTTATGATTGCTTCCGCTTTAGGCGCAGCTGCTGGTGTACTTGTTGGACTTTCCTTCAATGCTATTGAGCCTACTATGGGTGTTATCATAGGCTTTAAAGGCTTGGCTGTACTTATCCTAGGTGGTCTTGGTAATATTACTGGCGCCATGGTAGGGGGCTTTATCTTGGGCATTGCGGAAATCTTCTCCGTTGCCTATGGTGCATCCACATTCCGTGATGCGGTAGCCTTCGGTTTAATCATTGTCTTATTATTCTGGAGACCACAAGGTTTATTTGGTTCTAAAGATAAGGGGGGCAGACCATAATGGATATTTTTAACCCTTATTATCTACAAATTGTGATGTTCTTTATCATTAATGCCATCCTAGGTATCTCCATTTATTTCACACTTGCTAGTGGACAGTTATCCCTTGGGGCAGCTGGCTTTATGAGCGTTGGTGCTTATGTGGGTGCATTGCTTTCTTTGAAAGCCGATTTACCTATCGTAGTTGGTATTTTAGTGGGTGGCTTTGTAGCCGCTTTAGTTGCCGTTGTCATCGGTTTGCCAACAACTCGATTGAAGGGTCTATATCTTGCTATCGCCACACTTGGTTTTGGTGAAGTAGTGCGTGTTATTTTCTTGAACTTAGATGTGACAAATGGTGCTCTTGGTCTATCCGGCATTCCATCTATTCCTCAAGAATTAACAAATTTTGCTTATGAAATCGATATTGATGGCCTTATGGGAATCGATGCGGTTGCCTGGGGCAACATTATGGCTATCATTATTTTACTAATCGTTTTGATTTTTATTATTGCTTTCTGTGTTCGCATCAATAATAGTCGTGTTGGTCGTGCCTTTGCCGCTATTAAGGCAGATGATCATGCTGCTGAGTTGATGGGGATTAATGTAGTGTACTATAAAATGATGGCTTTCATCATCGGTGCATTTATCGCCGGTATTGGTGGTGGCTTGTATGCTCATATTACAAACTTTATCAATCCTACAGATTTCAGTTATCATAAAGTAGTACAAATCTTATTGTTCCCTGTATTTGGTGGTTCTAATGTAGTGTGGGGTTCCGTACTCGGTTCCTTCATTCTTACATTGTTGCCAGAAGTATTGCGTTTCTTATCCGACTATCGCGATATCATTTATGGTGCATTGTTAGTTATCTTGATGGCTGTTCGTCCAGATGGTATTTTAACAGAATCTATGGTAGATAAAATTAGTCGTAAATTAGGCTTAAAAAAAGCTCCATACATTCCTGAAACACAAGTGTTAACAGAACGTTTTGAAGCGTATAAACGTAAACAACAAGATAAACAAGGATAGGAGGGGAACTGAATGCTATTAGAATTAAATGACGTAAGTAAAAGCTTTGGTGGCGTTGCAGCTCTCACAGGCATATCCTTTGGTGTTAAGCAAGGTGAAGTTTTTGGTGTTATCGGACCAAATGGTGCTGGTAAGACTACACTCTTTAACTTGATTACAGGTGTATTCCCTGTAAGTTCTGGCGAAATTGTATTTGATGGTATGTCTGTTGTAGGTATTAAACCTCATAGAACGGTAGAAATGGGGATTGCTCGTACATTCCAAAATATTCGACTTTTTGGTAATATGACGGCTCTTGAAACTGTATTAACAGGTATGCATTGTCGAACAGGCGCTGGTTTTATTGCGAGCTTCTTTAGAACAAAACGACAACGCATTGAAGAAGAACGTTGTCGTGGCATTGCATATGAGTTTTTAAAACTTGTAGGTCTAGAAGAGGATGCAGAAGAAGTTGCTACATCATTGCCATATGGTAAGCAACGTCGTCTTGAAATTGCTCGGGCTTTAGCTACACATCCTCAATTGATCTTACTTGATGAACCAGCAGCGGGGATGAATGACAGTGAAACAGAAGCTTTACGCCAATTGATTGGAAAAATTCGTGACTTAGGTATTACTGTTGTCGTAATTGAACATGCTATGGAATTGATGATGAATATCTGTGACCGTTTGGTGGTATTCAATTTTGGCAAAAAGATTGCCGAAGGTACACCTCAAGAAATTCAAAATAATGAGGCTGTAATTGAAGCATACTTAGGTAAAGAGGAGGCGTAATATGTTAAAGCTAGAAAACATCGTGGCTGGTTATGGACATATTACAGCCTTAAAAGATATTAGTTTAGAAGTACCACAAGGGTCCATCGTATCCTTGATTGGCGCCAATGGTGCTGGTAAATCTACAACTATGAAAACCATCATGGGGCTTGTAAAACCTACATCTGGTAAAGTGCTCTTTGAAGGTCAAGATATTGCTGGTTATAAAACTCATCAAATTGTACATAATGGCATTTCCTTAGTACCAGAAGGGCGTCAAATCCTTCAAGATATGAGCGTTTATGAAAATCTTGAAATGGGCGCTTATATACGCAATGATAATGAGATTGAGGCGGATATTAAAAAGGTATTCAAACGCTTCCCAATTCTCGATGAACGGAGTTATCAACTAGGTGGTACATTATCTGGTGGCCAACAACAAATGCTTGCTATTGGTCGTGCTCTTATGGCCCGTCCTAAGTTATTGCTACTAGATGAACCATCTATGGGTCTTGCACCATTAGTAGTCAATGAAATCTTTGAGACTATTAAAGAAATTAGTGCAGAAGGCACCACTGTTCTTTTGGTAGAACAAAACGTCCGTCAAGCATTAAAAATTGCTGATTATGCGTATGTATTGGAAACAGGTAAAATGGTATTGTCTGGTCCAGCTGATGAAGTACGACATGATCCTCGTGTCATGGAAGCTTATTTAGGCGGTCGTGTCGAATAAAATTTAATATAATTTATGTGGATGTATATATCTATTATTAAATGGATATATACATTCTTTTTTTTGTACGCCGAATTTTTACTATGCTATTTTAGCATGGTAAAAGGACTCCTTTTTCACATTATGTTGTATTGATTATTGCAAACGGACACAAGATATAGTATACTGTGAAAGCAATATAAATTTATTCAAGTATGGGTATTCCATATTTTTTATGTAAATAATGCTTGGAAGAGGGGATTCTGGATGTTGCAGGTCATTAAACGGGATGGTACAAAGGTACCTTTCGATAAACATAAAATTGCAGTAGCTATTGAAAAGGCAGAACATAGTAGCACGGGATTATATGAATCTGGCTTGGCTGAACGTATTGCTGATGAAATTGAAGCATATGCTATAAAGCTTCAAAAGGATATGACAATCTATGCTATAGAAGACCAAGTGTACTATAAGTTGATTGAGTATCATAATCCTGCAACAGCTCGCGCCTACGAAGGTTATAAAGCGGTACAAGCTTTCAAACGTCGTCAAAATACGACTGACGAAGATGTAATCGGTTTATTGGATCGTAGTAATGTTAGTGTTCTTGATGAAAACTCTAATAAGGATGCTGCCATTGTATCTACACAACGCGATTTAATTGCTGGTGAAGTGTCCAAGGATATTGCGCGTCGTAAGTTGATTCCTACAGATATACTAGAAGCACATGATAGCGGTGCCATCCATTTCCACGATATGGACTATATCATTCAACCGATGTTTAACTGTTGCTTAATCAACTTAGAAGATATGTTGACAAATGGTACAGTTATTAATGGTAAGCGTATCGATACACCAAAATCCTTCCAAGTAGCATGTACAGTAACTACTCAAATTATTGCACAAGTTGCATCTGGTCAATATGGTGGTCAAAGTATTAATGGTATTGACCGTATTTTGGCACCATTTGTACGTAAATCTTATGAAAAAATCCTCAATAATGTAATTGAAGAACAAGTTGAGATTTACGGTATGGAACCAAATATGGAAAAGGCTCGTGAAATTGCTTGGAAACGCACGCGTAAAGAGGTAAAGGACGGCATTCAAACCATTCAATACCAAATCAATACATTGATGACTACAAATGGTCAATCCCCATTCGTTACATTGTTTATGTATTTCCAACCGGATTATGAATATGCTAAGGAAGCGGCATTAATTACGGAAGAAATTTTACGTCAACGTATTAAGGGTGTAAAAAATGAAGCCGATGTATACATTACACCAGCATTCCCTAAATTGATTTACGTATTAGACGAACACAATGTTCATCCGGATAGCCCATATTATTATTTAACAGAATTAGCTGCTCAATGCACGGCTAAACGCATGTATCCTGATTATATTTCTGCGAAGAAAATGAAGGAAAACTATAAAGGTAATGTATTTAGTCCTATGGGATGTCGTTCCTTCTTGTCTCCTTGGAAGGATGCACAAGGTAATTATAAATTTGATGGCCGTTTCAATATGGGCGTAGTAAGTTTGAATTTGCCACAAATTGGTATTTTAGCACGCGGTAGTGAAGAAAAGTATTTTGAAATCTTAGATAAACGTCTAGAATTGGCTGAAAAGGCATTGATGTTACGTTATAATCTATTAAAAGATGTAGTAAGTGATGTATCTCCAATTCATTGGCAACATGGTGCTATTGCGCGCCTTAAAAAAGGTGAAAAAATCGCTCCGTTCTTGACTGGTGGCTATGCGACGATTTCCCTTGGTTATATCGGTATTTACGAAGCATGCCGATTGATTACCGGTGAATCTAATACTGGTGAGCATGGTCGTGTATTTGCTATGAAAATTATGGATCGTTTGAACCAAGCTATTAATGAATGGCGTGAAAAACATAATCTAGGCTTTGCCCTTTATGGTACGCCTGCTGAAAGCTTAACAAATCGCTTCTCTTCTTTGGACCGAGCACGCTTTGGTATCATAGAAGATGTAACGGATAAAGGTTACTATACAAATAGTTATCATGTTAGCGTTCGCGAAGAAATTAACGTATTTGATAAATTTGCCTTTGAATCTGAATTCCAAAAGAAATCGACTGGCGGTTGCATTTCCTATGCGGAAATTCCGAATATGACCAATAATATTCCTGCGGTTTTAACTATGATTAGATATATTTATGACAATATTTCTTATGCAGAGTTCAATACAAAATCTGACTATTGTCATGAATGTGGATTTGATGGTGAAATCAAGGTTAATGATGACAATCAATGGGAATGCCCTCGTTGTCATAATACAAACCGCGATAAATTAACAGTTATCCGCCGTACGTGTGGATACCTTGGTGAAAACTTCTGGAACGAAGGTCGCACAAAAGAAATTAAAGATCGCGTAATGCATATTTAATTTTATTAATCGTAAACATGTTAAAAGCTGTGCCATCGGCACAGCTTTTACTATATACATGATAAATTGAAATATATCTATATGTTTAATTTGGTCAAAGTTGATCACAGGCAAATATGGGGGTTATTATGAGATATGGACAGATTCGACAATATGATATCGCCAATGGGGAAGGTATACGCACATCTATATTTGTAACTGGTTGCACCCATTGCTGTTATAATTGTTTTAATGAAGAATATCAAGATTTTAATGCTGGTCAAGAATGGACTGATAAAGAAACACAGCTGGTTGTGTCTTATGTAAAAGATCCTAATTGTGCTGGCCTTACCTTGCTTGGTGGTGAACCATTTCAAAATGTAGATGGTATGCTAGCTATAGTGAAAGCGGTGCGTGAAGCAGCGCCTGAGAAACCTATCTGGGCTTACTCTGGCTATGTTTGGGATGATATTATATCTGATCCATCGCGCCGTAGCTTAGTGGAACAAATCGATATTCTCGTGGATGGTCGATTTGTAGATGAGTTAAAAGATCCATCCTTACGATTTAGAGGCTCTTCTAATCAACGAATTATTGATGTACAATCTTCGTTGAAACAGGGTGAAGTAGTACTGGCCATGGAGTGATAAATATAGTATGTTAGATAAACGTTTACTTGGTTTAATAATAATCGTTGGTCTGGTGGCGGGCTTAATTGGTTCTTTTTATACCCATTTGTTACATTATATCCAGCATTTTATGTATGCCTATTCTACATCAGAAGGTTTATCATTTGGACAAGCCGTAGCCCGTGTATCGCCTGAACATCGATTGTTAGCCGTACTGGCCTGTGGCCTAGTTGGCGGTGTAGGTTGGGTTCTTATCCATCGTTATGGAGATCCACTGGTAGATATAAAAAAAGCCGTCCAGGATTCTACAAAAGAAATGCCTCCGTTGACGACATTTATTCATGCTACATTGCAAATTATAACGGTCGGCATGGGTTCTCCGCTTGGTCGAGAAGTAGCACCTCGTGAAGCTAGTGCTGGTATCATGTCTGGATTATTGCGCTACGTTGATATGCGTCCTGAGGACAAGTCTCTTATTATTGCTTGTGCTGCTGGTGCAGGCTTAGCTGCCGTATATAATTCTCCTTTATCAGCTGCTATTTTTACGCTAGAGACATTACTTATCTCATGGAATGTTCGGGCCATGAGTGCAGCCCTTTTATCGTGTGGACTAACTACATTGGTCGTTCGCCATGCAGGGATAGGAGATCTTGTTCAGTATACGATGCCTCAACCACCTTTATATGGTAGCTATCAAGAATTTGCTATCGTCCTTGGCGCTGTCATTGCTATTGGCGTTGTTTTATTTGATAAAACACAATCCTTATTACCTAAGTTTGATAGAAAAAGCCCTAAAATGATTGTCATAGCTCTTTTATCATTTGCTGTTATTGGGGTGATGGCCATGTATTTTCCAGAAATCCTCGGTAATGGTAAAGCTGGTAATCAGTTGACCTTTACAGATTTAGTAGGATGGGATTATGCATTAGGTCTATTAGCTACTAAATGGATTGCCGTGTTACTTGCCTTAATGGCTGGTGCTTATGGTGGCCGAATTACGCCATCCATGATGCTAGGTAGTACATTGGCATTAGCCTTTGCAGCCTTGTGGAGTATTATGGTCAGCCCTGTACATCTTGGCTTTGCTGCATTTATAGGGGCCGTAATTTTCTTGGGATTGGCACAAAAGATGCCGCTTACATCCTGTGTGTTCATGTTAGAACTTTCACGATTTTCCGTGGAAATGTGCTTCCCAATGGCGCTAGCTATGGGCTCCGCATTGATAACTCAGCAGATTGTAAAAGCAAGATTCCAATTATAAAACAAAACTGTATACTATATCGGACGATATTCTGATGATAAAGAAATAGCGACTAATTGATACCATATGATCAACTAGTCGCTATTTTTGTGTGTGAAGGCTTTATTCATAGAAAACCTTATTTTTTACATTGTAGTTATACAATTTGGGCGTTTTTGTCGTATTCTTCGCCACCACAATCTGGTAATATACCATATTCAACAGTCCAAAGGTGTTTATATTTTAATGCTTGATTGTGGATTCTTTCAACTTGGGATTCATCAGTACGTACGATGCGTGCAGGAATACCAACGACTAAAGAATAGGGAGGGATTGCAGTGTTTTCTTTTACCACTGCACCGGCTGCAATGATAGAGCCAGTACCGATATGACAACCACTTAGTACGATAGCCCCCATGCCAACGAGTACATTATCCTCGATGGTAGACGCATGAACAATGGCGCCATGACCTATAGTTACATAGTCGCCAAGTATACAAGCCTGATCATCATCGACGTGAAGCACAGAGTTATCTTGTACGTTGGAATAACGACCTACTACAATTTTATTAACATCGCCACGAAGTGCACAGTTTTGCCAGATGGAGGCAAATTCTTTCAACTCTACATCGCCGGCTAGTTCAGCACCAGGCATAACACAAGATTTTGGATCTAATTTTGGATACTTTCCATGATAAGGTAACATAGGACCTCCTATTAAATTACTTCGATAAAGCGTTGTGCTTTACGAATTGCCATAATAGCTTCATTAATAACAGAGTGTACAATAGTTTGAGCTGGTTCAATTTCATTAAGTCTATTAAGCGCTTGGCCTACTTGTACAGCACCATTGACAACGTCGCCATCGATAGCAGCTAATTTATTTGTACCTTGGGACATTTTACTACGTTCTTCTTTTGTTGTAACGCCATCAGTTTCTGCTGCAATATAACGGTCTGTAAAATCACTGCGCAAGCTACGTACACCACCATGACCGGAGAGAAGACCTGTTACAACGGAGTCAGTATCTGTTGCTTTGATAATTGCTTCTTTCATATTTTGATGAGCTTTACATTCTTCGGCAAGTAAGAAACGAGAACCCATTTGTACACCTTCAGCACCCATTAATAAAGCTGCTGCCAAACCACGACCGTCAACGATGGAACCAGCCACAACAACAGGAATAGTGATTTCTGGTAGAATGTTTTCCATCAAAGACATTGTCGTTTGAGAACCGATGTGACCGCCAGCCTCCATACCTTCTACGACGATAGCATCGGCACCAGCATCTTGAATGCGTTTTGCTAATTTCAAGGAAGGTACAACAGGGATGACCTTGATGCCCGCTTCTTGGAATGGCTTAATATATGGGGTCGGGTTGCCAGCGCCAAGTGTTACAAATGCAGGTTTTTCTGCGATGATAACATCTACTAATTCATCTTTATTTGGGGCCATAAGCATTAAATTTACACCAAAAGGTTTATCTGTTAGTTCTTTGCATGCGCGAATCTCATTGCAAGTCCATTCTGCATCGCGACCGCCTAAGGCGATAACACCTGTAGCACCAGCGTTGGCTACAGCTGCAACTAATGTAGCTTCAGAAACCCATGCCATAGCACCTTGGATGATAGGGTATTCGATATTTAGTAATTCAGTCAGTTTTGTTCTCATGAATCCTCCTATAATATAGTTATATATAAGATAATAAAATCTATTTATGTGGCGAATATTTAGTATACCACTATATATTTCTAGTAAATAGTATATCATAAAAATCTAATTGATAATAGATTTCATTATACAATTACGTATGAAAGTAATAATAGTCAGCTTTCAGAGGATATTGAAAATTTTATAAAAAATGGAAAATGAGTATTGAAAAGTTTCGATATCTTTGCTATACTATATTACAGATAAAGTATCTTAACGATATGAACACATTAATATAATCTCAAGTGAAGGAGGAAATAGACATGGAAAAATACGTATGCGTAGTATGCGGTTGGGTTTATGACGAAGCTGTAGAAGGCGTTAAATTCGAAGATCAACCAGCTGATTATGTTTGCCCTATCTGTGGCGTTGGCAAAGATCAATTCGAAAAAATGTAATTGATACATTAGAAAGGCTATCTTAAGCAATATTGAGATAGCCTTTTTTATTTGACAAAGCACACTGTCATGTTTATAATATTATAAGTCGAGGTAAGATTATGAAACTGCAAGTAGAGCAAGCAAAAGAACATATAGGAAAGAAATTTCCTTATAGCTATACGATGCCGAGTGAAGAACTTGGTAGTGACGTAGTTGCTTTTCCTTGGAGCCGTCATGATATAACTATTAGTGGTGAGTTTTGGTTTGATGGTCAAAACTACATCGTTCAAGGTTCGATTAATTCTAAAGGTGATTACGAATGTTCTCGTTGTTTAACGACTACGGAACATGAGCGTAACGATTCCTTCGAGGAAATCTTTAGTGATTCTCGAGATGCCGATGAAGATGTGATTCCTTTTAACGAAGAGGAAATTGACTTAACCGAACTGATTCGGGATACATTAATCATCAATGAGCCCTCTCAAGTGTTATGTCAGGATGATTGCAAAGGATTGTGCGTTCATTGCGGAGCAAATTTGAATGTTTCACCTTGTTCTTGTGAATCCTTTGTGGTGGATCCTCGATTCGCAGAGTTACGTGCTTTGCTTGATGAGAAAGATGATAGACTATCCTAATGATTGTACTAAGGAGGTGCAGATAATGGCAGTACCTAAGCGTAGATTATCCAAATGCCGTCGCGATCGTCGTCGTGCAAACTGGAAATTAGAAGCTCCTGGTTATGTAGCATGTCCACAATGCCACGAACCTATGATGCCTCATCGTGTTTGCCCTACATGTGGTCACTATAAAGGTGAACAAGTAGTTGCAAAAGCCTAATTGAGCGTGTAAAACACCTACACATTTGTGTAGGTGTTTTTTACTGCCCCAAAATGGATAGTTGTTGATTAATATATGTTTTATATTAATATCTCGTATAAAGTATTAATTAATTTTAAAATAAGGACAATATTTAGTATATTACCATAAAATATAGCACTATATATGCGAAAAACCTTGCCAACCTGGGAATTATTATATATACTTAAGATGTAATATTAATACTAGGTCATAAAAGGTGGTCCCATGAGTAGGTTGAAGAAGCAAGAAAGACAGAAACAGTTAACTGAAAAACTGAATATTACGCCTTTTCTTACTGATGAAGAGTTGGCATCGCACTTTGGTGTCAGTGTACCTACAATTCGACTTGATCGATTAGAATTGGGGATTCCTGAATTGCGTGAACGGATTAAGGCTATGGCTACTGAACATGCGCAGGATGAACAACCGGAACCAATACAACATGAAATTGTAGGCGAACTTATCGATGTAACGGAAGGCAAACAAGCTTTATCTATGTTACATACGACACCAGAGATGGAAGACCGTTTTGGTTATATTGATCCGCAGTATTTGTATGCTCAAGCAAATTCCTTAGCTAAGTTAGTAATGGGATCAACCCTTTGTTCTGCAGAGGTAGGGAATATTAAATATAAAAATCCAGTAGAGTCTGGTACTAATTTGGTGGCGAAAGCAGAAATTGTTCGTCGTCGTGGAGATAAATACTTTATTTGGGTTATAATTAGAGATAAAATAAAAGAAGTATTTAGAGCTAAATTTATCATGGAGTCTGTGGAGAATCGGGTGTAGTATATGAAAATTGCAATTGACGCCATGGGTGGTGATTTTGCTCCCTTGGAAATCGTCTTAGGCGCCTTGGAAGCAGTGCGAGAAACTGAACATATTGATGTAGTTCTCGTAGGCGATAAAACTCAAATATTCAAAATTTTAGAAGATAATAATGAAACGAATAATCCTCGCATATCTGTATATCATGCGAGTCAAGTAATTGGAATGGATGAACATCCTGGCCAAGCATTGCGCAAGAAGAAGGATGCCTCCGTTGTAGTAGCTACATCTTTGGTTAGAAGCAAAGACTGTGAAGCTGTTATTGCACCAGGTAGTACAGGTGCTGCTGTAGCTGCCGCATTGTTTGGACTAGGACGTATCAAAGGTATCGATAGACCTGTTATTGCTACGCCAATGCCGACTGTAAATGGTATTACTGTTATGTTGGATTCTGGTGCGAATTCAAATAGTAAACCAAAACATCTTGTACAAGGTGCATTGATGGGGGCTGAGTATGCGAAACTTTTACTTGGCAAAAAAAACCCTACAGTAGGCCTTTTAAATATCGGTGAAGAAGCAACTAAAGGTAATGAAGTTGTTCTTGCTACATATCCTATCTTAGAAAATATGAAAACCATCAATTTTAAGGGGAATGTAGAAGGTCGCGATATTCCAAAGGGAACTGTAGATGTTGTTGTTTGTGACGGCTTTGTAGGCAATGTAATTCTTAAATTTGCAGAAGGTCTTGTAACTGGTTTGACACAGCTCATTAAAGACAGCATCATGAATGGCGGAATATTAGCTAAAATTGGGGCGTTGCTTATCAAACCAGCGTTGAAACCAATGGCCAAGAAGGTGGATCATACTGAAAATGGTGGTGCTCCATTGCTTGGTGTGAATGGTGTGTTTATGATTGCTCATGGCAGTTCAAAGGCTAAAGAAATTAAGACTGCTATTACTATTGCAGCCGATCTAGTAGAACGCAAAATTATTGAACATATTCGAGAAACAATGGAAATTGAAGGAGCCGTAAAATATGAGTATGATGAATAAACCTGTCGGTATTATTGGTACAGGTAGCTTCCTTCCGGATAATGTTGTAACGAACTTTGATCTAGAGAAAATGGTTGATACAAGTGACCAATGGATTAGAGAACGTACCGGCATTGAAGAAAGACGCATAGCACCAGAGGGTATGAATACATCCTATATGGCAACTGAAGCTGCAAAAAAAGCACTTCAAATGGCTAAGCTCGATGTGGAAGATATCGATATGATTATCTTTGCTACATTGACACCAGATATGGTGATTCCTTCTGCCTCATGTATGTTACAAGCAAATCTTGGTGCGAAAAATGCAGCAGCTTATGATTTGCAAGCTGCGTGCTCCGGATTTGTGTATGGATTGATTACTGCTCAAAACTATATCGCATCTGGATTATTTAAAAATGTTCTCGTTGTAGGCGCAGAAATCTTATCTCGCCGCGTTAATTGGAACGATCGTGGTACTTGCATTCTCTTTGGTGATGGTGCCGGTGCTGCCGTAGTTTCTGAAGTTCCAGAGGGTTATGGTATTAAGGGTGTGGACTTAGGTGCTGATGGTACTGGCGGTTCTGCATTGTGTATACCAGCTGGTGGTACAGCTGTTGTAGCTAATGACCAACGCATTGAAGAAGGTTTGACTTTCATCCATATGGATGGTCCAGAAGTATATAAATTTGCTGTTAAAACAATGGGGAAAACAGCGTTGAAATCTTTAGAACGAGCTAATATGAATTTAGATGAGTTAGATTATTTCATCCCACATCAAGCTAATATTCGTATTATCGATTCAGCCGCTAAACGTTTACATATGCCAAAAGAAAAGGTATTTGTAAATTTACATAAGTATGGTAATACATCTGCTGCATCAGTGGCGATTGCGTTGGATGAAGCAAATCGTGAAGGTTGCTTAAAACGTGGTGATAATGTAGCACTTGCAGGATTTGGTGCTGGCCTTACCTGGGCTAGCCTCGTCTTGAAATGGTATTAAGGAGGAAACATCAAGATGATTAAGACTGATATTTGTGATTTGTTACAGATTGAGTATCCTATCTTTCAAGGTGGTATGGCTTGGTTAGGGACTTCAGAACTTGCATCTGCTGTATCTGAAGCTGGTGGCCTTGGCATCATTGGTGCAGGACATATGCCTCCAGATGTTTTCCGCAATGAAATTCATAAAGTAAAAGAACGCACAAATAAACCATTTGGCTGTAACATTATGCTAATGTCTCCTTTTGTAAAAGAAGTTATGGAAGTCGTTGTTGAAGAACGCGTTCCTGTTATTACAACTGGTGCAGGTAATCCTGGTGTATATATTCCAGCATTGAAAGAAATTGGCACAAAGGTTATTCCTGTAGTTGCATCTGTTCTTTTAGCTAAACGTTTACTTCGTGGTGGTATTGATGCGATTATTGCAGAAGGTACAGAATCAGGTGGCCATGTTGGGGATATTACAACAATGGCATTGTTACCACAAGTTGTAGATGCTGTAGATGTTCCAGTAATTGCTGCTGGCGGTATCGCTGATGGTCGTGGCGTAGCGGCTGCTTTTGCACTAGGTGCTCATGCAGTTCAAATGGGTACACGTTTTGTCCTATCTGAAGAATGTATCGCTCATGAAAACTATAAAAACGCTGTATTGAAAGCAAAAGATCGTTCTACAGTTATGACTGGTCTTACAACAGGTCATCCAGTTCGAATTATCGACAATCAATTAGCACATAAATATAAAAATCTTGAATTCAGTGGTGGTTCCAAGGAAGAATTAGAAAATCTTGGTGCAGGTACACTTCGTAAAGCCGCTATTGACGGTGATGTAAAAGAAGGCTCCGTTATGATTGGTCAAATTGCAGGTATGCTACACGATGTGAAACCTTGTAAAGAAATTATTACAGACATTATGACAGAAGCTGAAACAGTGATTAAAAATCTACAAACTTTTGGCAAATAAGGAGGCCATCCTATGAAAACTGCATTCGTATTTCCAGGTCAAGGATCCCAAAAAGTAGGCATGTTACAAGATTTGTATAATGCATACCCTATTGTTAAACAACGCTTTGAAGAAGCTGATGAAGCATTAGGCTATTCTATTTCTAAGTTATGTTTTGAAGGCCCAGATACTGAGTTAGTTAAGACTGCTAATACACAACCAGCTATTTTGACTGCTTCTGTAGCTTGTTACGAAGTATTGAAAGAAAATGGTTTTACACCTGATATTGTGGGGGGGCATAGCTTAGGTGAATATAGTGCATTGGTAGCTGCTGGTGTTCTTAAATTTAATGATGCTGTCTATGTAGTTCATAAACGTGGTGAATACATGCAAGAAGCAGTGCCATTGGGCAAAGGTGCTATGGCAGCAATCCTTGCATTGCCAAGAGAACAAGTTGTCGAAATTTGCCAACAAGTTAATGATACAGTAGGTTCCGTACAAGCTGTTAACTTTAACTGCCCTGGCCAAATCGTAATCGCTGGTGAAACTGCAGCTGTAGAAACAGCAGCAGAAAAAATGAAAGAAGCTGGTGCAAAACGTGCTGTTATGCTTCCTGTAAGTGCTCCATTCCATAGTCGTCTTATGGAACCTGCAGCAGCTCGTTTGAAAGAAGAATTAGATAAAATTCAAGTTAACGATGCTAACATTCCAGTAGTAGCTAATGTAACTGGCAAAATTTTGACTAATGCTAGTGATATTAAAGACTCTTTAGTTACTCAAGCTGCAAACCCTGTATTGTGGGAAGACTGTGTTGCAGAAATGGTTAACTTCGGTGTAACTCGCTTTGTAGAAGTTGGTCCTGGCAAAGTATTAACAGGTTTCACTAAAAAGATTAATAAAGAAATGGAATTAGCTAATGTAGAAGACATTCCATCCTTAGAGAAAACGCTTGAATTTTTAAAGGGGGTTCGATAAAATGCACTTAGAGGGTAAAGTAGCTCTCGTAACTGGCGCCTCTCGTGGTATCGGTCGCGCCGTTGCTATTCAACTTGCACAATCTGGTGCTGATGTTGCTGTTAACTATAGTGGCAGTGAAGCTGCTGCTCAAGAAACAGTAGACGCTATCTTAGCATTGGGTCGCAAAGCGATTAAAATTAAAGCCAATGTTGCAAATGCTGAAGAAGTAGCAGCAATGGTTGAAGAAACGCATAAAACATTTGGTCACATCGATATCTTGGTAAATAATGCAGGTATCACACGTGATGGTTTGCTTATGCGTATGAAAGACGAAGACTTTGATGCCGTTATCGATATCAACCTTAAAGGTGTATATTTGGTAACAAAAGCAGTATCTAAAATCATGATGAAACAACGTGCTGGTCATATCATTAACATGACTTCTGTTGTTGGTTTGATGGGGAATGCTGGTCAAGCTAACTATGCAGCTTCTAAAGCTGGTGTAATTGGTTTTACTAAATCTTGTGCAAAAGAGTTAGCTAGCCGTGGTATCACAGTTAATGCAATTGCTCCTGGTTTTATCAATACTGATATGACCGATGTATTACCTGAAAAGGTAAAAGAAGCTATGGTAACACAAATTCCGTTGGGCCGTATGGCTAAGGCTGAAGAAGTGGCTGCCGTAACAACATTCCTTGCTAGTGATTTTGCTAGCTATATTACAGGTCAAGTCATCAATGTAGATGGCGGCATGGTAATGTAGTTACAAAATTGGACTATATATAAATCTTATTTGAAAGGAGGTGAACCACTAATGAGCACTTTCGATAAAGTTAAAGCAATCGTTGTGGAACAATTAGGCGTTGATGAAGCTGAAGTTACCATTGATTCTACATTCATCGACGACTTAGGCGCTGACTCCTTAGATATCGTTGAATTGATCATGGCATTTGAAGAAGAATTCAATGTTGAAATCCCTGACGACGTTGCAGAAAAAATCAAAACCGTTAAGGATACAGTAGAATATATTGATTCTGCTAAATAAGCTGTATAGCTGACAATTTAGCCGTGCGGGGGGCCGAGTGGCTCCCCTAATCGGTATTGTTTACAGGAGGAATTGATAGTGAAGCTCCCTGAACTTCGCATTGGGAATCTAGTGGCCAAAGTACCTATTATTCAAGGTGGTATGGCGATTAGATTGTCTACAGCTCGCTTGGCAGCAGCCGTTGCAAATGAAGGTGGTATCGGCCTTATTGCGGCATCGGGCTTGCCTTTCGATGAATTACGATACGAAATACAATTAGCTAGAAAATTATCACCTACGGGTATTATTGGTATAAATGCGATGGTAGCCGCAACACAATTTGCGGGGCTTGTAAAAACTGCCATCGAAGAGGGCATTGATCTTGTAGTGGCAGGTGCCGGTTTTTCAAGAGATATGTTCGCAATGGGTAAAGAGTCTGGTACTCCAATTGTACCTATTGTTTCTTCTGCAAAATTAGCGCGCATTTCTGAAGGTTTAGGTGCCGCTGCAGTTATCGTAGAAGGTAGCGAAGCTGGTGGTCACTTGGGAACGGATCGTTCTGCTCGTGAAATCGTACCAGAAGTTGTAGCAGCCGTTAAAAATATTCCAGTTATTGCAGCTGGTGGTGTTTTAGATGGTAAGGATATCGTAGATATGTTTAAATTGGGTGCCAATGGCGTTCAAATGGGCAGTCGTTTTGCTGCTTCTGATGAGTGTAATGCGTCTGATGAATTGAAAAAAATGTATGTGCGTGCTACAAATCCTGAGGATATTGTATTGATTCAAAGTCCAGTAGGATTACCAGGTCAAGCTATTAAAAATAAATTTGCTGAATCTGTTCTTGATGGCACTGTAGCGCCACCAACAGTATGTGACAATTGTTTAAAACATTGTTCCCATAAATTCTGTATTATCCGTGCTTTATCTAGAGCGCAACAAGGTGATGTGGAAACGGGGTTAGTATTCTCTGGCAATAATATGAGAAAAGTTGATAAGATTATGCCAGTAAAAGATATTTTTGCACAGTTAAAACAACAAGTAGCAGAAATCGATTAATTAAAGGGGCTATATAGCTATAAGAGGTGGAATAATTGGAAAAACGTGTAGTAATTACTGGATTAGGAGCGATTACTCCGGTAGGTATCGGTAAAGAGAATTTCTACAATGCGTTGTTAGAGGGTAAATCTGGTATTGGCCCAATTACACGCTTTGACGCATCTGACTATGCAACACGCATTGCAGGCGAAGTAAAAGATTTTGATATTACTCAATATGGTGTAGATAAAAAAGAAGCTCGCCGTATGGACCGTTCCGTTGAATTTGCAATTGGTGCAGCTGTTTTAGCAGCTGATGATGCAAAATTGGCACTTGATGAAGAAGATTTGGACCGTTGTGGTACAGTAGTTGGTACAGGTATTGGTGGTATTGACTCTATCCATGATGTGTATACAACATTATTTGAAAAAGGCCCTGGTCGTGTAAGCCCATTTGCAGTTCCTATGATGATTGCAAATATGTCCTCTGCACGTGTTTCCATTCGCCTAGGCTTGAAAGGCCCTGTTATTACAGATGTAACAGCTTGTACTTCTGGTACTAATGCAATTGGTGATGCATTCCGCATTATTCAACGTGGTGATGCAGACATCATGTTCGCAGGTGGTACTGAAGCTGCTGTTTCTCCTGCTGCTGTAGCTGGTTTCGCAGCTATGAAAGCTATGTCTACACGCAATGATGAACCTACAAAAGCATCTCGTCCATTTGATAAGGACCGTGATGGTTTTGTAATGGGTGAAGGCGCAGGTATCGTTGTACTTGAAGAATTGGAACATGCTAAAGCTCGTGGTGCTCATATCTACGCAGAAGTAGTAGGCTATGGCTCTAATGGCGATGCTTATCACATTACAGCTCCAGCTCCTGGTGGTGTACAAGCTCGTAAATGTATGGAACTGGCAATTAAAGATGCAGGTATTGACCCTAAAGAAATTAACTATATCAATGCTCACGGTACATCTACAGGCTTGAATGATAAAAACGAAACATTGGCTATTAAAGAATTGTTTGGCGATCATGCAAAAGATATCGCTGTTAACTCTACAAAATCTATGACAGGTCACTTGTTGGGCGCTGCTGGTGCGATTGAAACCATTGTAATGGTAATGGCAATCGAAACAGGTAAGGTTCATCCAACAATTAACTGTGATAATCCAGATGAAGGTTTAGACCTTGATTATGTACGTGAAGGTGCTCGTGATTTACATGTTACAGCAGCTCTTTCCAACTCCTTTGGTTTTGGTGGTCATAACGGTACACTTTGTATTCGCCGTTATGAAGACTAATGGGGCGTCACGTATCGCATAAGAATACTATAATGACGCAAGCTCGTGAAGAATCTCTTCATGAGCTTGTTAGTCGTTTACATATACCGAATATTGATATTTCGATTTTAGATTGTGCTTTTACTCATACATCTTATGCGAATGAACATAAATCTAAGCATATTCATCATAACCAACGCTTAGAGTTTCTCGGTGATGCTGTATTAGATTTAATTATTGGTGAATATTTATTTAAAACATATCCAGATATGTCTGAAGGTAATTTGACTAAGATTAAGGCGGCCACAGTTTGCGAAGATTCATTAGCCACCGTTAGTCGTACATTGCATTTAGGTGATTATTTATTACTGGGCCATGGGGAAAAGTCCTCTGGTGGTAGTGATAGAAAATCCATATTGGCTGATACATTTGAATCCTTAATTGGTGCGCTATATATTACGACAGACTATACAACAGTAATGGAGTTTGTTTTACATTATTTAGCTCCTAATCTTAAACAGGCATTAGAAGGTAAGCGCGGAAAAGATTACAAGACGTTGTTACAAGAATTTGTACAACGCGATGGTGATAAACACATCGTTTATAATCTTATTAGCGAATCAGGACCTGATCATGCAAAAACCTTCATGATGGAGGTATCTATCGATGGAGTTACATATGAAGCAGGTACTGGTAAAAGTAAAAAAATTGCAGAACAACATGCAGCACAATTGACATTAGAACGGTTAATGGCTGCTATATAATAAGCGCCGAAAGGCGCTTTTTATATAGGAACTATTAATTTAGGTTTTTTACATACAATAGCATGAACCGTGAAGCGTAGATCAGTAATAGGAAGGAGGTTTATTCATGAAATATGGTATGATTCCATTTTTTATCCCTCATGTGGGCTGTCCTCATGTGTGCACATTTTGTAATCAGTCTCGCATTACAGAGGTATCGGGGATAGGATATTTAACTCCTGAGTATATTACCTCTACTATTCAAGACTATGTAGGAGAATCTAAATCTGATAAATACTGGGAAGTCTGTTTTTATGGTGGTTCCTTCTCAGCTATTAATCAAGACTTACAAAGACAATTACTAGTACCTGCTTATGAAGCTCTAAAAGAGGGTCGTATTGATGGTATTCGTTGTTCCACGCGGCCTGATGCTGTTAGTGATAGACAACTAGAATTACTACGTTCATATGGTATGAAGACCATAGAGCTCGGTGTACAATCAATGGATGATACCGTGCTATCCTTAGCTAAACGTGGTCATACCTCTAATGATGTAAAATTAGCAGTTAAGCAATTACGAAAATTTGGATTTGCTGTGGGCTTGCAACTACTACCGGGTCTTTTAGGAGATTCTTGGGATACGATTATCAAAACAGCCATTGAGATTTCTCAGTTGAAGCCTGATTTTGTGCGTATTTATCCGGTTCTTGTTATTGAAAATACAGAATTAGCAGAACAATACAAGGCAGGTATATATGAGCCACTATCATTGGAACGGGCATTACAGTATTGTTCATTTTTAAAGACCTGGTTTGAATCGCATCAGATCGTTGTTATTCGAACGGGTCTACAAAGCACAGAAGAACTTAATGCAGGACATAGTTTATTGGCAGGTCCTTATGAGCCTGCCATGGGAGAATTAGTGACAAATGAACAATGGCGACAAAGTATAGAGCATTGCTTAGATGAGCATACGAAGTATTTTAATAATCGTGTACGAGCTATTACTATATCTTACCCACGAAACCTTACATCTAAGGTAAGGGGATTAAAGAAACGGAATCTCACATATTTTGGAAAAACATATGGCAATATAACTTTCACATGGCGAGAAAATAATGATATTGATACAGTACAATGCAGTATAGATGGCATGGTATATGTGGTATAATTAAAGATATGGTTTAATGGGGTTATACTAAGAAAGGAGGCAGTCATGCAATTACTGCGGCTAGAATTAAAAGGGTTTAAATCCTTTGCTGATAAAACAGTTGTAAAATTCTCCCCAGGGATGACTGCCGTTATTGGTCCTAACGGGAGTGGTAAAAGTAATATTACGGATGCTATGAAATGGGTTTTAGGGGAATCCAATGTGCGTAATTTACGGGGCCAACGTGCAGAGGATATCATTTTCTCTGGCACAGAAAAACGAAAACCGATGAGTGCCGCCGAGGTTACCCTTGTATTTGATAATGCAGATGGTCAACTCGATGTGGATATGCAAGAGGTAGCTATTACACGTCGTATCTATCGGACTGGTGAAAGTGAATTCCTTATCAATAAACGAACATGCCGTCTAAAGGATATTCACTTGTTATTAGCTGATACAGGCCTTGGCAAAGATTCGATGGCTATCATTGGTCAAAATCGTATCGATGCTATTCTTAATAGTAAACCAGAAGAACGTCGCCTTATATTTGAAGACGTTGCAGGTATTTCTCGTTTTAAAATTAATAAAGAGGATGCATTGCGTCGTATTGCGAGCACAGACCGGAATATGGAACGGGTTCGCGATATTATGTCGACAATTGAGGAACAATTAGAACCTCTTGCAGAAAAAGCAGAAACGACGAAAAAATATATGGCATTAAGCCGTAGTAAACGCGAATATGATGGTGTTATCGGCTTTCACAATTATAAGACCGCTGATAGATTATTAACACGTGCAGAAAATGATAATATTGCATTGAAGGATGAGGAAATTGAACTACAAACTCAATTATCTACCCTCGATGCACGACGTCATACATTACAAGCTGAAAATGCAAAGGATCAAGAACAATTAAAATCTTGGGAAGCACAGTTTAGCGAAAAACAACGAGAAGAAGAACGCATCAATGGCACTGTAACACTATTAGAAGAACAGTTGCGTACAACTAAACGCGAAGTAGAAGATACTTTGTTGCGTATTAGCGAAGCCGAAGCGTCTAAAAAGGGTGAAGAGCAGCAATTGCTCATTTTGGATCGTCTTATTGAGGATGAAACGGCTCAATTAGAATCTGAACGTACTCAATTCGTAGTTTTAGAGGAGAATTATAATAAGGCCATTGCTCAATTAGATGCGGAACAATCATCATGGAAGTCGTTAGAAAGCGACAGGAAAGTCTATCAACAGCACCAATTAGATTTAGTTGCTAGTATTGAAACAGCGAAGGCTACATTGCGAAATTTAGAATCTCGTAAATCTGAGTCCGCTGTTCAAGTAGAAACATTAGAAACAGAAATTAAAGAGGTTCAATCCAATTTAGCCGCAGCGAAATCTGAACATGAATCCTTAGAAACTCAATTTAATGAGTTATCTAATAAACGGAAATCCTTAGTTGATGAAGAACGGTCTGCAGCAGAACGATTGCGAGAAGCTCGAAAAGCATTAAATCGCATGAGTAGCGATGTGCAAAAAGCACAGGGCCGATTAGAATTATTAGCACAATGGGCAGAACAACATGAAGGTTACTTAGAAGGAACTAAAAACATCCTTAACGGTAAGGGCCCTTGGCGTGAAGCGATTAAAGGGGCCGTAGGTGATTTATTTACCGTAGATAACCGCTTTACTGTTGCTATCGAAATCGCATTAGGTGGTAGTGTTAACCATGTTGTGACAACGACAGCTAAAGCCGCATCAGAAGGCGTTCAATTCCTTAAATCAATTCAAGGAGGACGCGTTACCTTCTTACCTATGGATTCTGTAAAAGGTCGTCCTTATGATACACTTGCATTGTCGGAAGATGGTGTCATTGGGACAGCTGTCGATTGCATTGAATTTGATGTTGCCTATAATCATATTTTTCAATATTTGTTAGGCCGTACATTAATTGTAGAAACAATGGAACGGGCTATTGCATTACAAAAGAAATATAATCAGCAGTTACGCATTGTTACATTGACGGGTGAACAATTTCAACCAGGTGGTTCTTTAACTGGTGGTGCAACGAAGAAAAAACGGAGTTCCTTGTTAAGTCGTCGTGAAGAGGCGGCTCGTTTAGAGGCCGAATTAGCCTCTGTAGAAGATCGTACAGCCAAGCTTGAACAACAAATTAAGGATGAAGAAAATCGTATTGAACGGGCGCAACAAGAGCGAAGTGTATTGGATGAACACTATCAACATACCAATCTTTTGTTTTCCGCAAGTCAAACGAAGATTCAGAACATTGAAAACCAATTAGAACGTAAAAAGCGTGTGCTTCATGATGAACAGGAACGTATCGTTCAAATTGATGTAGACTTGGGTCAAACGAAACATGTGCTTTCACAATCTGAATCTGAATTGGCAGCGTTACATAATTCACCTGAACAACAAGGTGATCAATCGGCGATTATGGAACGATTAAATGCGTTACAAAAGGCGCAGCAAGAGGCATATGAAGCATTTACTGCATCTAGATTGCTTTGTGAACGTTTAGAAAGCACCATAGAAGAACGTAAGGTACAACAAGAGCAACGAAAGCAAAGTTTGGAAACTATAGCATCTCGCTTGCATCCTCTCATGGAGTTATTACATTCTAGTGAAGAGCGTTTGAATAGTGTGATTCCTGAACAAATTCGACTTGCTAACGAGTCGCTTGCAGTGATTCGTGGAGAGGTGGAAAAACTTCGCGCTTTACGCGATGAAGCGTATCAATCGACTGCTGGTGCACGGGAAGAGATTGAATCAATTTTAGCTGAACAAGATCGACTCAACCAACGGTATAAGATTGTTCAAAATCGTCTAGTTGAAGCAGAAGGTAAATTGACGCGTTATCGTATGGATTGTGATCGTGCTGTAGAGGATTTGAATGAATTAGGCTATTCATTAGAAGATGCACAGCATATAAATATTGCCGGTTCTGTGAATGATTGGAAAATGGAACAAGCTCGTTTGATGGCTGAAATCGCAGAACTTGGATCTGTAAATCCTAATGCTGTAGAAGAGTACGAAGAGACGAAAACTCGGTATGATTTCTTATCGAATCAATTAACAGATCTCGATACGGCAAAAGAACAACTACAGGCGGTTATCGCTGAAATGGATAAGGCCATGAGCACACAACTCTACGATGTATTGGATGTGGTAGGTAAGCAGTTCCAACACGTATTCAGTCAATTATTTGGTGGTGGTACGGCTCAAATCGTACTTACCGACCCAGAAAATATCTTGACTGGTGGTATTGATTTCTACATCCAACCACCAGGGAAAAAGCGTCAACAACTGACATTGCTATCTGGTGGTGAACGGGCTCTTACAGTTATTGCTTTATTGTTCTCGTTCCTCGACTATCGTCCAGCTCCATTCTGTGTGCTTGACGAAGTTGATGCTGCTTTGGACGAAGCAAATGTAGAGCGATTTAGTTCTTATTTGAATCGGGTAAATAAGGAAACACAGTTTATCGTCGTATCACATCGTAAGAAAACGATGGAAGCTGCCGAAGTATTACAAGGGGTGACCATGGTGGAACGCGGTGTATCTCGATTGTTAACGGTTTCATTTGAAGATGTGAAGGAGGATCTAGCATAATGGCATTTGGATTCTTTAATAAAATTAAAGAGGGCTTAGAAAAAACTCGTAAGTCCTTTGTAAAAAATGTAGAAACAGTAATCATTGGTTATGCAGAAATTGATGATGATTTTCTTGATGATTTAGAAGCAGTTATGCTTACAAGTGACCTCGGTCCTAAGACTACAGAGTATTTGATGAAAGAAATCCGCCGTGGTGTTACAGAAGGTATTATCAATAATACAGGTGATGTAATGCCATTTATGGAAGACCGCATTACAGAAATGCTCGTTGACCAAGAGGACGAGATTACACTACACCATCCAGAGGTTATTCTCGTCGTTGGTGTTAATGGTGTTGGTAAAACGACAACAATTGCTAAATTGGCAAACTACTACACTAAAGAAGGTAAAAAGGTTATCATTGCTGCTGGCGATACATTCCGTGCAGCGGCGGCGGACCAATTATCCATTTGGGCTGACCGCGTAGGCGTACCTATCGTAAAACATAAGGAAGGTGCAGATCCTGCTGCTGTTGTATATGATGCGATGGAAGCAGCAAAGGCTCGTAATGCTGACATGGTGATTGTCGATACGGCTGGTCGTCTTCATACAAAAGTAAATCTTATGGAAGAACTTAAAAAGATGGGCCGTGTAGCGAATAACCATGTAGAGGGTGCTCCGCATCAAACACTGCTTGTTCTTGATGGTACTACAGGTCAAAATGCGGTAAGCCAAGCTAAATTATTTGGTCAAGCCGTACCTGTTAATGGTATTGTAGTTACTAAATTAGATGGTACTGCAAAGGGTGGCGTAGTTATTTCTATTAAAGAAGAACTAGGCGTACCTGTACGTTGGATTGGCGTTGGTGAAGGCATGGATGATTTACGTCCATTTAATGCAAAAGAATTTGCCAATGCACTATTTAATAAAGGAATGACTCAAGGTGACAAATAAATATAACCGGGAATTCTTACTTGAATATGTAGAATCTGAAAATAAAAAAAATGAATGTAATGTTAGCCTAGAAAATATGAATAAGATAGTTAGCTTAATCGAGTACTTCGGTATTGAACTATATCGCCCCATTACGAGATTGCTACTTTCAAACTGGGAAGAAATTACAGATCGTATTAATAACTATACTGAATCAGATTGGATGATGGCCGATGAAATTCAAAAGACTACGCCTACATTAGATCGCTTCTCCATTGCTATGCTCATCGAAGTGTTAGAAGGTGAGGATACATTGAACCAAGCGGAAAATGCAGGTCGTCGTTTGTCAGAGGAAGAACTGAAGGCTATCCGTAAACATCAGGATGAACAGTAATGAAACATAATAGCTATAATTACGAAGGGGGCCAACCATTCAAAGTGGAGGCGCCCTTTACGCCTACTGGAGACCAACCGACTGCCATTCAATCTCTTACGGAAGGGATTGAGCGTGGCGAGTGGGCTCAAGTCCTATTAGGTGCGACTGGTACAGGTAAAACCTTTACTATGGCAAAGGTGATTGAGGCAGTTCAAAAACCGACCTTGATTATTGCCCATAATAAAACATTGGCTGCTCAACTGTGCAGCGAGTTTAAAAGTTTCTTCCCAAATAATGCGGTAGAATACTTTGTATCTTATTACGATTTCTATCAACCAGAAGCGTATATTCCTTCTAGCGATACATATATCGAGAAGGATGCATCTATTAATGATGAAATCGATAAATTGCGACATAGCGCTACGATGAGCCTCTTTGAGCGCCGCGATGTGATCATCGTTGCCTCTGTCAGTTGTATTTACGGCTTAGGTGACCCTGAGGACTACTCTGAACTCGTGTTGTCCTTGCGATTAGGTCAGATGAAATCTCGCGACGAAATTCTGTCTAAACTCGTAGATATTCAATATACGAGAAATGATATGAATTTTATTCGCGGTACCTTCCGTGTACAAGGGGATACTATCGAGATTTTCCCTGCCGCCTATAGTGAAAGAGCCATTCGAGTGGAACTTTTTGGCGATGAAATCGACCGTCTTGTTGAGGTGGATGCATTAACAGGAGAAGTTATTGCAGAGCGCAAACATGTTGCAGTTTATCCTGCATCTCACTATGTTACAACAAAAGAAAAAATGAAAATTGCGGTAGAGCGCATTGAAGCAGAGTTAGACGAGCAGCTAGCAAAACTAAAAGCAGAAGATCGTTTACTTGAAGCTCAACGTCTTGAGCAGCGTACACGTTATGATATAGAAATGATGCAAGAAATGGGCTATTGCTCAGGCATCGAAAACTATTCTCGCCATATGTCCGAACGTAAGGCTGGAGAGGCACCATATACATTGATAGACTACTTCCCAGATGATTTCCTCATCATGGTAGATGAATCTCATGTAACCATTCCACAGGTTCGTGCCATGTACAATGGGGATAGAGCCCGTAAAGAATCTCTTATCGAATATGGCTTCCGTTTGCCATCAGCTCTCGACAATCGACCATTGAAATTCGATGAGTTTGTAGAACGGATCAATCAAATTGTCTATGTATCGGCAACGCCTGGTCCATATGAAATGGAAGTACAAACGAATATTGCAGAGCAAATTATTCGTCCTACCGGTCTACTTGATCCATCCATTGAGATTCGTCCTATTAAGGGACAAATGGATGACTTGCTCGGTGAAATTCATAAGCGAGCTGCTAAGAATGAGCGTGTCCTCGTTACGACCTTAACAAAGAAAATGGCGGAGGATTTAACAGAGTTCTTGAAGGAAATGGGTGTTCGCGTTCGATATCTTCATTCGGATATCGTTACCATCGAGCGTGCCGAAATTATTCGGGATTTACGAGCTGGTGTATTCGATGTACTAGTTGGTATTAACTTGCTTCGCGAAGGCCTCGATATGCCAGAGGTTTCTCTCGTAGCTATATTAGATGCAGATAAGGAAGGTTTCTTACGTTCCGATACGGCTATGATTCAAACTATCGGCCGTGCCGCTCGTAATGTGAATGGTCACGTTATCATGTATGCAGACCGTATAACAGGTTCTATGCAACGCGCTATGGACGAAACAGATCGTCGTCGTGCGGTACAAGAGGCATATAATATTGAACATCATATTACGCCACAATCTGTATCTAAAGATGTGAAAGAGCTTATTGAGCTCACAAAAGTTGAAGAAGATATGGTGACCGATGGCAAAGGGCTTTCACCAAAAAAGGGAAAAAAGAAGTCCTCTGCAGCTGGTATGGACCATGGTCACGAAACATATGCTCAAGATGTTGCTACAATTAAGGTAGCAGAGATTACGGCAGAAGAACTATATAACAAGATTGAAGAACTAGACCGTCAAATGAAGGCAGCCGCTAAACAGTTGGAATTTGAAAAGGCCGCTAAATTACGTGACCAATTGGGCGAACTTCGTCAACAATGGTCTGATATGCATAGCGCAGGTGAAAGCAAGTTAAAAAAAACTGCATCATCTAAAGGTAGAAAGCGAACTAGTTCAAAGAGTAAATAGGAAACAAAATGAAAGACCAATTGATTGTAAAGGGTGCGCGTCAGCATAACCTTAAAAATATAGATATTTCACTACCGCGAGACAAGTTCATTGTCTTAACTGGTTTAAGTGGATCCGGTAAATCGTCTCTTGCATTCGATACGATTTATGCAGAAGGCCAACGACGGTATGTAGAATCTTTGTCTGCGTATGCTCGTCAATTTTTGGGGCAAATGGATAAGCCTGATGTAGATTATATTGAAGGTTTATCTCCCGCCATTTCTATAGACCAAAAAACCACAAGCCGTAACCCTCGTTCTACAGTGGGTACGGTAACGGAGATATACGACTATTTACGTCTATTATTTGCTCGTGTTGGACATGCTCATTGCCCAGAGTGTGGTAAACCCATTACGCAACAAACGATTCAACAAATGACAGATGATGTAATGAGCTTTCCTGAAGGAACTAAGATTTTAATCTTAGCACCTATGATTCAAGGGAAAAAAGGGGAACATAAATCCGTCTTTGAACAACTTCGAAAAGAGGGTTTTGTTCGTGCTCGCGTTGATGGTGTGGTACGTACGATGGATGAGGATATTGTATTAGAAAAAAATAAAAAACATTCCATCGATATTGTTGTAGACCGTCTCGTTGTAAAAGAAGGTATTGAGTCCCGTTTAGCAGACTCTATGGAAACGGCTTCCAAATGGGCAGAAGGCATCGTTATTGTTCAAAAGGTCGATGGCCCAGAGCATATGTATAGTCAGAACTTTGCATGCCCAGATTGTCACATTTCATTGCCGAAAATTGAGCCCCGTATGTTCTCCTTTAATAGTCCCTTTGGAGCATGCCCCTCTTGTTTGGGTATTGGCTCTACCATGGAGGTTGATGAAGAACGTGTAATTCCGGATGGATCCATTAGCTTTGCCGATGGTTGCGTGCAAGCGTTGAGTTCTAATCCTAATGCGTGGTTTATGCGTCAGTTAGAAGGTTTATTGAAAGCCAATGGATACTCCTTAGATTCTACCTATGATGAATTGCCAAAAGCATTACAGAAAAAGGTCATGTACGGTACGACGGACAAGGTGGCTTTCACCTATGAAAATATGCGTGGCGAAGAAAAGGAATTTTTCACCGAATACGAAGGTATTTTGCCGATGGTGAAACGCCGTCATAGCGAAGCATCTACTGATTCTATGCGTGAAGAATTTGAAAAATTCATGTCCATTAAACCATGTACTACATGCCATGGCGCCCGTTTAAAACCCGAGGTGTTAGCAATTACCATAGGGGATAAGAATATTAATGAAGTAACCGAGTTGACGATTAAAGAGGCGCTAGATTTCTTTAGTCATTTGCAGTTAACCAATCGAGAACAAGTGATTGGGGCTCAAATTTTGAAGGAAATTAATGCTCGACTTGGCTTCCTCAATAATGTAGGTTTAGATTATCTAACGATGAACAGAAGTGCAGGCACACTATCCGGCGGTGAGGCACAGCGCATTCGGTTAGCAACGCAAATAGGCTCTGGACTTGTAGGTGTATTATACATTCTTGATGAACCATCCATCGGTCTACACCAACGGGATAATGATCGACTTATCGATACCTTAAAAGGGTTGCGTGATTTGGGAAATACTTTGCTCGTTGTAGAACACGATGAGGATACGATGCGTGCTGCAGATTACCTTGTAGACATTGGACCGGGTGCGGGCGAGCATGGTGGTCAAGTCATTGCAGCAGGGACTGTAGATGAGGTTATGCAGGTGAAAGACTCCATTACCGGTCAATATTTGAGCGGTCGCAAGTTCATAGCTCTTCCTGACGAACGACGTAAACCTGGTAAAAAATGCATCGAAATTCGCGGTGCCAAAGAGAATAACCTACAAAATATTAATGTGAAATTCCCAATTGGACTATTTACAGTAGTTACAGGTGTCAGCGGTTCTGGTAAGTCTACCTTAATCAATGAAATTCTGTATAAAGGGCTAGCTAATCAGTTGTATCGTTCGTATCACAAGGTGGGGGCCCATAAAGAAATTCGCGGCCTAGAGCATATCGATAAAATCATCAATATTGATCAAAGCCCTATCGGTCGCACACCTCGTTCTAATCCTGCTACGTATACAGGCGTATTCGATGCGATTCGTGAATTATATAGTCAAACGCCAGAGGCTAAGATGCGCGGTTATAAGCAAGGGCGTTTTAGTTTCAATGTAAAAGGTGGCCGCTGCGAAGCTTGTCGTGGGGATGGTATTATCAAAATTGAAATGCATTTCTTACCAGATGTGTATGTGCCTTGTGAGGCCTGCAAGGGGGCTCGCTACAACCGGGAAACACTAGAGGTTAAATATAAGGGCAAATCTATTGCCGATGTATTAGATATGACCGTAGATGATGCAGTAGAATTCTTTAGTGCTATCCCTAAAATTTACAAGAAAATGGTAACGTTGCAAGAGGTTGGTCTTGGCTATATTCGTTTAGGCCAAGCGGCAACCACATTGTCTGGTGGTGAAGCACAACGGGTTAAATTGGCCACAGAACTAGCACGTCGCAGTACAGGTAAAACCCTATATATCCTTGATGAACCTACAACAGGCCTTCATGCGGAAGATATTAGAAAGCTTCTAGATGTTTTACAAAAATTGGTAGATGGTGGTGACACAGTTATCGTCATTGAGCATAATCTCGATGTTATCAAAGTGGCGGATCATATTATAGATCTAGGTCCTGAAGGTGGTAATCGAGGTGGTACCATCGTGGCTACCGGTACACCGGAACAGATTGCAAAGGTGAAAGGAAGCTATACTGGAAAATTCTTAGGTCCTGTATTAGAACAGACTAATAAATTCATGAATGCTCTGAAAAAAAAGAAATAATTTATATAGCACTGCCTTGTATGGTTGCGACAATGAGGTATTAATTATAATGGTATGGAGAATTGACGAAGAAAGGAGGATATATGCCGTCTGAAGAATTATTAGAAAAGGTTAGCCATTTACCGACTACACCAGGGGTTTACTTATGGCGTGATCAATATAACCGCATCATCTATGTGGGGAAAGCGATTAACTTACGTAATCGCGTGCGTTCTTATGTGCGCAATGATGCGAATCGAGCGCCTAAGGTTACGGCCATGATGAAGCGTGCTGTCGATGTTGAGATTATCCAAACAAAGACGGAAATGGAAGCTCTTATATTAGAAAATACGCTTATCAAAGAACATGAGCCTAAGTACAATATTAGGCTCCGCGATGATAAAACGTATCCATATGTTAAAATCTCTGTTCAAGAAGACTATCCTCGCGTATATATGACACGTCGTCTTGAGCGTGATGGGGCTAAATATTTTGGGCCTTTTACCGATGTGACAGCCGTTCATGTAGTCCTCAAGTTGATTCGTCAGTATTTTCCATTGCGTACCTGTAAATCGATGAAGGTAGAACGTCCTTGTTTGCAATATCATATGCACTATTGTGAAGCACCATGTTTTAATAAAATTTCTGTACCTGATTACCGAAAGTATATTGATGAAATTATAGCGCTCTTTGAAGGAAAACCAATTCCACTACTTAAAGAAATTAAAGAGAAGATGGAGACAGCTGCTGAAGAGCTTCGATTTGAAGATGCAGCACGGTATCGAGATCAATTGACGAGCATTGAAAAAATCCAAGAAAAACAGCAGATGGTAACTCAGCGTGGTGATCTAGATGTACTAGGGATTGCTGTAGATGGTCAATTGGCATGTGTACAACTGCTCTTTATTCGAGGTGGCCGTCTATTAGGACGAGAAAATTACTTCGTTCAAAATGAAGGTGACTCAGAAGAAACCATTATGACCGATTTTATTAAGCAGTACTATGGAGATACTACTTTTATCCCTAAAGAGTTATTGTTACCGATGGAAAGTTCTGAACAACATCTATTCAAGGATTGGTTTAGTGAAATGAAGGGACAACAGGTTGATGTCCTTGTGCCTCAACGGGGCTATAAGATGGACATGATTAAAATGGCTCATGAAAATGCTGAAACATTCCTTGAAGAACGTCGTCGTCAATGGCAATATCAAATCGATAAAAGTGGTGGTGCCGTTAAGAAATTAGCGGATGTACTTGACTTACCTCGATTACCAGAGCGTATGGAATGCTTTGATATTTCCCATACACAAGGCTCTGAAACTGTAGCCTCCATGGTTGTCTTTGAAGGTGGTAAACCGGCTAAGAAGGAATACCGGCGTTTTAAACTAAAGACGACACAGGGCAAGCCGGATGACTTTAAATCGATGGCAGAAATTATGGAACGCCGCTATGGTAATGAAACGGATTGGCCTATGCCGGATCTCATTATCATCGATGGTGGTAAAGGACAGCTCAATGCATCTATACCGCTTATACGCGCCGTAGGTGTTACAGATGTGCCAGTTATATCCTTGGCAAAAAGGATAGAAGAGGTCTTTGTAGAGGGGCAATCGGAAAGCATTATTTTAAGTCATCATTCACCAGAGTTGCAATTATTACAACAAATTCGTGATGAGGCCCATCGCTTTGCTATTACTTATCATCGGAAGCTACGGGGTAAACGTAATTTAGAATCTGTTCTCGATCACATTGATGGCATTGGCCCTAAACGTCGTAAGGCTTTATGGGCTTATTTCAATAGTTTAGAAGCTATGAAAAAAGCCAGTATAGATGAATTGGCAAAGGTTGATTCGATGAACTATAAGACGGCGGAAACATTATATAATTTTTTCCGTATGTCGAAGGTTGAAAAACAAGATGTATTACAAGGCAATAAAATGTAATATAAAAATAGTTAATACCTTATAGTAGAAAAGCAGCACTGCTGATTATGACTTGCAGTGCTGCTTTTGTGCGTTATACTTTTATATGTACTTGTTTGTGTTGAATATACCATGTTCGAATGGTGAATAGTATGCCTGCTACAATTACGCTAGCTAATAGGCCTATCCATACACCAAATGGGCCGTAATTTGGGTTGTTGGCAAGAATGTATGCGATAGGGAAGCAAACACCCCAGTAGGAAATAAGAGAGATATAGAATACAATCTTTACATCCTTGTAACCACGGAGAATGCCTTGTAAAGGTGTACCGATGGCATCGAAGGCAGAGAAAAAAACGCCATAGCCAAGAAATCTATAAATAAGATTATAAACCTCTTCATCATTTGTAAATAATGCGGATATACTTTCCATATGGGTGAATGTGAAAGCACAAATCAAAATTGCAATTACAATGGCTAACACACGAGAAATGTAGGAGTATTGAATAGCTTCTTTATGTCGCCCTGCACCAACTTCATAGCCTACGGCAATGGTAGATGCCATGGCAATGCTAAGTGGTAAGCAATAGAAAACGTTGGTAAAGGAAATGACAGATTGGTGAGCTGCTACAACAGCAGAACCAAAGTGTACCATCAATAGGCCGGCAATACTGAAAATGCTAGCTTCGAAAAAAATGGAAGAACCGATTGGCAAACCGATTTGCAATTGCTCACGTATGTATTGCCATTTTGGGATTACCCAATCTTTATAGATACGATATCCCTTCAATTTAGGATGGAAAAGTACCATAGCACTAAATAGGATAAAGTTTGTCCAACAAGCTCCAGCGATGCCATAACCAGCACCTACACCACCGATTTCAGGAAATCCGAAATGCCCAAAAATTAAGGAGTAATTTAAAAATACATTTACTACAAAGCTTGTTACTACAATGGCCATAGAATAGTGAGTTAGACCGTGAGAATCTACAGTGTTACGCAATGTATTAACCCATAATAAAGGGAATAGGCCAAGTGCGAAAGCTTTCAAATAATTGATACAAACAGCCGTAGCAGCAGGTTCTAAGTTAAGGAAATTTAGTAATGGTACTAATCCGAAAACACCGAGTAATAATATAATAAGTGCTAGGGTTGTTGCAATATAAAACCCTTGGTAGACGATGGTAGGTATACTATCTGTTTTCTTGGCTCCTAATAGCTGTGCAATGATCGGGGTGATACCCATTAGGGTCCCTTGTGCAAAGATATAGAATAATAACCATAGATTGTACCCTGTAGCAACTCCAGCTAAATCAATTGTACTATATTGTCCTGTTAAGAAGATGGCGATAAATGTGCCCCCTACAAGAGAAAATTGGGTGATGCACATAGGAGTAAATAGTTTAATGAACAACCATAATTTTTGTAGTATAGAATATGTTTGATACATAATGACCTCCTAAATTGATGATATATTTTAACATAGTCTATTTATTATGGCTAGATGTATAGAAAACTATAGAATATAGTTGCATATAAGGGTATTCGCGTTAGGAATAGATGGATACATTACAGTATTGTACAGGGTGGATTCTCTTTAGTATAATAAGTATATTAAATATTTTCGTTATAGGAGGTACGAATTGGACATTTTATCTGTTCAAGGTTTGTTGGCAATGTTACAAATCATTGTCATTGATATTCTATTGGCTGGCGATAATGCCATCGTGATCGGTATGGCTGCACGAAATTTACCAGCTAATTTACAGAAGAAAGCAATCTTTTGGGGCACAGCAGGTGCCATTATTTTACGCCTTGTTATGGCATTCCTATTTGTAGAGGCATTGAACAATATTCCTGCTCTGCGTTTGGTAGGTGGTATCCTTCTGTTATGGATTGGTTATAAACTTGTTGCTGATGATGACAGTGAGCATAATATCGAGGCCAAGGATAATTTGCGCGCTGCTATTACAACTATTGTTATTGCAGACGGTATCATGGGTATCGATAATGTTATTGGTGTAGTTGGTGCTGCCGGTGGTCATATGACAATGGTAGCCATTGGTATGTTAATTACTGTACCTATTATCATTTATGGCAGTACTTTATTTGTGAAAGTTATCGAGCGTTTTCCAATTATCTTATACGTTGGCGGTGGTATCCTTGGATGGGTAGGTGCTGGCATGAGTGTGGAAGATACATTGATTTCTCATACAATTGAACCGTATGCATTATATATTAAAATAGCTGCCGTTATTCTCGTAGTGGGCGCATCGTTATTGGCAAAACAGCTTAAAAAATAAATTAGGATTTAGTATATCTCTTCTCTTTTTATAGGAGGAGAGATATTTTTTCAGTTGATGATGAACGTGTATTGCGCCATTAGTTTTAGATGAGAAAATACATGAAATATGATATAGTTAAGGGATAGTTATAGAATTTAAACGTAGTCGAGGTAAGTACAATGGAATTTTTAGAAGTGGCCACTTGGGTCACTATTGGTAAGATTATATTGATAGATATTTTATTAGCTGGCGATAATGCCGTAGTTATCGGTATGGCAGCTGGTAAACTAGCACCAGAACTTCAACAGAAAGCCGTTATATGGGGGACGGTAGGTGCTATTTTAATGCGTCTACTCTTTGCTACGGTCTTGGTAGAAGCGTTAACCTTGATTCCTCTCGTTCATTTAGGCGGTGGACTTGTGCTCATATGGATTGCCATTCAGCTTTTAAAAGGCGATGATGAAGAGGCTCATATTGAAGCTAAAAATTCCTTAATGGGTGCTATTTGGACGATTATTGTTGCCGACGCTATGATGAGTATTGACAATGTTATCGGTGTTGTAGGTGCTGCTAAAGGTCATTTAGAGCTTGTTATCGCTGGTATGTTAATTACTGTACCTATCATCGTATTTTGTTCTACACTATTTGCTCGTATTATTAACAAATTCCCATCCATTCTTTGGGCTGGTGGAGCTTTGTTAGGCTGGGTCGCTGGTGAAATGATTGTAGAAGATCCACTTCTTATGCCATATATTCAAGGTGAAGAATTACTCGTTAAATTTGGCGCCGTATTCTTTGTACTGATTGTAACGGGGATGATTAAAATTTGGAAGAAAAGAGACGCGTAATGAACGATACAAGTCGTACATCTCGTAAGAAAAAATCTAAACAACAGAATACAAGTGGTAAGATTTCTAAAAAACAACAGGCTATTCTGAATGCTCCTGTTAAACTAGGGGATGAGGTGCTCGTAGAGATACATGGTATCGGCAGTAGTGGGGAAGGTGTAGGTCGCGTAGATGATTTTACTATCTTTGTTCCTTTTGCCTTGCCTGGAGAAACGGTGAAAGTATCTATCAATATGGTGAAAAAGACCTATGCTACAGGCAAGTTAATAGATATTGTTACACCTGCTGATAATCGTATAGAACCAACTTGTGAACTCTATGGCGTATGCGGTGGTTGTCAATTACAACATATTACCTACGAAGGGCAGCTTTCACTAAAAACACAAAAGGTGAAAGACGTTATAGAGCGTATTGGTCATCAAAACCCAGACCTAGTAAAACCTGCATTAGGCCCACTTGATCCGTGGGAATATAGAAACAAGATGCAAATGCCTGTTGGGGGGACTAGAGACAATATTCAAATGGGATTCTATGCGATGGGATCTCATGATATTGTGCAAGGTACAAATTGTCCAATTCAAGATGAAGGGAATAATATCATAGCTCAAGCTTGTTATGATATCGCAAAAGAACTTCAAATTGAACCATATGATGAACATACTGGTAAAGGTGTGTTGCGTCATGTAATTGGTCGTATTGGACAATCTGGATGGATGGTTATCCTTGTAAGCGCTACTGATTACTTGCCGCATCAAGAAGAATGGATTGAGAAAATTACGGAACGTATACCTCAGGTAGAAACTATTGTCCATAATGTGAATGGTAAGCGTACCAATGTAATCTTAGGTCCTACAAATCATGTACTATATGGAGATGGTACTATTACAGATCACATTAAGGATTTGCGGTTCACACTATCACCACATTCCTTTTTCCAAGTCAATCCAGAACAAACTACAGTGCTTTACGATCAAGCGCTAGCTTATGCGGACCTAAAAGGGGATGAAACTGTTATCGATGCGTATTGTGGAACAGGGACAATTTCTCTATTCCTTGCTCATAGGGCTAAACATGTTATTGGCATTGAAATCGTAGAACCAGCTATCATAAATGCTCGAGAAAATGCACGACGTAACGGTTATGATAATACAGAATTTATCGTCGGTGATGCGGCTGTTGAAATGCCAAAACTCTATAAAGCCGGCGTACGACCAGACGTCATCGTATTCGATCCGATTCGCGCAGGCTGTAAAGAAGAAGTCCTAACCTCTGCAGCAGGGATGGAACCAAAACGCATTGTTTACGTATCCTGTAACCCATCCACCATGGCGCGAGACATTGAAATCCTCACACACTACGGCTATGAACTTAAAGAAGTGCAACCTGTAGATATGTTTCCAATGACAGCGCATGTTGAGACGGTAGCACTTTTGTCCAAACTCGATGTCGATAAGCATATAGAAGTTGAAATTGAGCTGGATGAGCTTGATTTGACCAGTGCTGAAAGTAAGGCAACATATGCTTAAATCAAAGAATATGTTTGGAATAAATTTGAATTAAAAGTTCCGACATTATATATTGCACAGATAAAAAGGAAATGTGGAATAGAATTACGAGAACATTACAACAAGTCTAAAAAGGAGAAACAAATTATTCCACAGTGTACACCTGAAAAAGAAGAAGCTATCATGGATGCCTTGAGACACTTCAAAATGATTGAATAGAAAAGAATGACAGCATATGACTTTCTGCATTTATGACATTCCTACTTGGTATAGGAACAGCTATTATTCCTTTCTTGCAAGGTATCAATGAGAAAATAGGCTCAATATAAAGATTGATAGGCTCATTTTTATATTTAAAGGAGCGTTGAAATGATTGATAAAAGCAATAAAAAATTTTGGGATAAATTTGCTAAGCTATATGCTCCTTTCATGAAAAAAGACAAAGGAGTATATGATAAAGTTTGCGAATACATTCGTCCTCATTTGAATAAAGACATGGAAGTACTTGAACTTGCTTGTGGCTCAGGACAATTATCGTTTAATCTTTCAAAGCATACGAAAAGTTGGATCGGTACAGACTTCTCCGAGCAAATGATTCAGGAAGCTAAAAAGCGTGGGGAATACGAAAATCTTACATTTGAAACAGCCGATGCAGTAGCATTATCCTATTAGCATGAAAAATTTGATTGTGTGTTAATTGCTAATGCACTTCATATTATGCCTAAACCGGATGAGGCGATGAAAGAAATATATAGGGTGTTAAAACCTAATGGGACTTTGTTCGGCCCCACTTTTCTATGGAAAGAGGGAAAGCAAAGAAAAATGATAAAAAGTTTGATGTCTATTTTAGGATTTAAGATGTATCAAGAATGGGATAAAAAGGAATTTGAAGATTTTATTAAAGAATATGGATTTTCAGTAGTTGAATGGAATTGTGCAAGTATTTACGCAGGAAAAGTGCCGGATATTTTATCATAATGTTGAGGGCAATATTGGAAAAGGAGCTTGCGGAAAAGGATAACCAATTCCCGTTTGTTGGGCTGATTTTCAAAGGCGGATAAGGTGAACAAAAGATAATTCATCGTATTGATTGGAGAAAGCATATGGAATTAACAAAAGCAGAGATTAAATTACTAAGAAAAGCTTATAGCGTTATGGCTGACACGCACAGCAAATATCACCCGGAGTCCGAAAAAGACATATCTGAGTTTGAAAACAAATTCGAACCAATTCCGTCAGAATATCGATATTTACTCAAGGAATTTGGTGGCTGCCATTTTGTTGATCCATGGATTTTCACTTTAGAGGAATTAGGTTGTGTATACCCTGCTTTTATTGCAAACTATAGCGACGACGAAGAAAGCAACATATCAAATAATACTGTTTTTCCTATTGGCGGTTTAGGTGATGGAAGTTTAGTTTGTATTTTAAAGGAAACAGACAAAATTGTTGTTTTGCCACATGATGTATATGTGACATCGGTTGATGATTTAGAAATTATTGCAGAAAGTTTTAAGGAGTTAGTTTTTGGTTTAGCGGAACAGGGTATTGAGCTTGACAACCAAATTAAATAGCCAATAATGGACATTCGTGAAGTTCTTATTGATATAATGTGTACTTGCTAACTTGAATTTGTTGAGGAGACGGTTGTATTAATGACAAGGGAATAGACCGAAGTCCTTAATTACGAATGCTTTATGCGATAGCATTTCTGTAACAGCGAATCTTGGACATCAACAGCTAATGATAGTGAAGAAATCTTAGCTACTACACTTGATCATGAACTTATCGCAAAGTTTGCTAAAGAGTTTATGGAATTATATAATGGTATTTATTTTTAAGCAAAGAGAAATCAAAATTTATGGAGATAATTTCATTAGAAATTTAATGAAACTCTCGGTTTATTTGGAGAAAAGATGTAATGAATTCAGATATGAGAAAATATGCAGATATAAAAGATATAATTGAATATGGGTTAAATAATATTTCTGATAAGGAAAAAATAACAATGAGCCTGAAAGACTTTCTATACATTAGACGAGTTTTAGAGGAATATATGCGTTATCTACATAATCCTGATCATTATCCCGATATAGAAGCAATTCAAAATTTTTTAGGTGATATTTCTTCGGGAGGAGGATTTGAATGTTTAAGCACAGCTATTTATAAAAAAGTATATAAAGTTGATTTGCCATCGAAGATTGAGAAAATGATTGATGATGGTGTATTTGAACACCCTCTTTATCCCAGTTACTATAAGGAAAACGAATAAGTAATAATTGTATAATATTGAAATGGTACAAAATATAAATTTATGTGGATACGTAAATTTGAAGTTGTAGGGGACTAATGATAATTTTCACACCACATTAAGGAGGTTGAGATGAAAAATATAACAAAGCTGATTATGAAAAGGTAGCAGAACATATCTATAAAACGTATGACGATTTTATGAAAATTGATTGCTTTGTTACTTCATTAAAATTTGTTCAAGAACCAGAATTAGGAGAAGGAGATAGTCCGAGGAATATTTCCCAATATCCATTGGAAGATGTTTTAGAAAAATTTTATGTGGCGATTCAGGATTTTTATGAAGATTTGAATTATACCAGTGATGAGACTTGTTATTTGGAATTTTCGGCTTCAGATATGGAGGATATACAGAAACTACTTGGAATCGTAAATAAGCATGTATACAATAAGGAAGATGGGGATTATGTAGAGCTGGTAATTGAATAGTGTATTAAAATAATTACAATATAATTTCACGGGTTCTGATAGTAAATGACAGATATTTGTTCAAAAAAAGATAGTTACAAATCGAAATTCTTATATTGACATTTACATTCCACATATTGCAATCCACTCTAAATCCATGACAAAAGCTAAAATTCATAACGGTTTTGTTTATGGCAGAGAATTGGGGCGTTTGTTAAATCGAAATGAATGGCACTGGTATCAATTAGTAGGTGCAAGTTATCAATATACGGTTGATGAAGTTAGTAAATTGCTCGAAGAACATATCATACCATTATTTGAGGCTTTTGAAGATATTGAATGCAATATTGAAAAGCTTATAGATGGAGATTTAATCAATCATAATCTACTGTATTATATTTATCATTTTGGTGGAAAAGCCAAAGCGCAACAGTATTTTAATAAAATAATTCAAAAGGATAAGTTAAAAACTAGATATATTGGCTTTTATAATCAGTTGATAGACATGCCAAAAGAAAATATTTCATTAGATAAAAGTGAGTTTTATGGCTCTGCTATGATTAAATTTGCATATCTTAATGGAATTGAAATAGAAAAAAATAATAATAATTAAGTACTTCGCTTATGCGAGGGGCTTTTACAATATAATCATATATAAATATAATTAGTATAAGTAGTTAAATTGTATTGAATGAGGTATGTGGTGTGGGACTAATTTTAGATATTGATAAAATAATGTACCAATTGAGTAGATGGAGACCAATATTTCATTCAGAAGCAGATTTTCAGTTTAGCTTAGCCTGGATGATTAAAGAACAATATCCAAATTGTGATATTAGACTAGAGTTTGTACCTGAATTTAATCCTAATTTACATCTTGATATTCTTGTTATATTAGATGGTAAATGGATTCCTATTGAGCTTAAATATACGACAAGAAAATGTATTAAAACTATAAATGATGAAGTGTATGTGTTGAAGGAGCAGGGTGCTAAGGATCAAGGTTGTTATAACTACTTAAAAGATATAATGCGTATAGAGGAATTCAGGGATAAGAGTAATAACTTTATTGAAGGTTATACTATTAAGATAACTAGTGAGATGTCTTATCTAAAGCCTCCGACAAAAGTAAATTGTACATATGCTGAATTCTCTATTGAGGATGGTTCTATTAAAACTGGATGCATGAATTGGGCCACTAATACAGGAAAAGGAACAATGCGTGGAATGGAGGCACCCATAGTATTAACGGGTATGTATCCAATAAATTGGAAAGAGTATTCTAAAGTTGATGATACTAAAAGTGGTACTTTCATGTATCTTGTAAATATAATTAGTAAGAATAATTAGGAGATATATATGTTTAAACCAGTTCGCAAGAAGATAAATGAAATAGACCATAGTGCTGTAGAAGCTTTATTACAATCTAATCGTCGTGGAATTATTGCTATGAATGGTGATGAGGGCTATCCGTATGCTATTCCTATTAATTACTTTTACGATTGTGTAGGGCAGAAGATTTACTTTCATGGAGCTAAAGCGGGTCATAAAGTAGATGCATTGAAAACTTCAGATAAGGTATGTTTTACTGTATATGGTAATGAGCGTATTGATGAATCTGAATCCTGGGCACCGTATGTACAAAGTGTAGTTGTGTTTGGGCGGTGTCGTTTATTAGAGGCTGGACCCGAATCTATAGAGCGATTAAAAGAATTTGCTATGAAGTATTATCCTGATGAAACTTTAGCTGATGAACAAATTGCTCGTAATGGGAGAGCAACACAGATGTTTGAAATTACCATTGAGCATATGAGTGGTAAACAAGTACAAGAGAAATAATAGATTAGCCCTTCGCTTATGCGGACCTAAAAGGGGATGGAACCAAAACGTATTGTCTATGTGCCCTGTAACCTAGCTACTATGGCACGAGATGTTGAAATACATATAATAAACCTCTAGTTAGTGAAACTTAAAGTTTCATTGACTAGAGGTTGCTTTTTTATAACACAACGAGAGATTTTTTATCCCTTCGTCTGTGTCTAATAGTTAAAATACATTATTTTTAGTATAGCGTTGGGACGAATAAATTATTATGAATAGTAGTTATATGATTATAAGTAATGATAATTATATAAAAGATAAAATTAGTTTATAATTAATTTATATTATAGCCTTTTTTTGAATAAAAATTATTCAGAAATGATCTGTGTATTGTGTATATCTAGAAAGGAGTCAGTTTTGTAAGTATTTTTTGTAAGTAGTTTTGTATATTCATAGAGAGAAAAGAAATGAGTAAAGTACAAATGATGTTAACTGGTAAGATAAATTCCCATAAATGTAATCCTAAGAACGTAAAGCACCTTAGTACCGCAGTAACCGCTTGTGTATTTGCATTAACATTAGGGACGGTTATGGTATTAGGCACATCTAGTGCAAATGCAGCCGGTCAAGTAATTGGTGGTTATACGACTGGTAATCAGGCACTAGGTGATGGTAGTGTCGTTGTCAGTGGCGGTAAAGATAAAGCCCCTAATCTTGCAGAAGGGGAAAATAGTGCTGTCCTTGGGGGGACGAAAAATATGGCTGAAGGACCTTATGCTGCTATTGTAGGGGGCTTTCAAAATATTGTTCACGAAGAAATTAAAAATGGGGTCATTCTTGGTGGTACAAAAAATCAGATTGAAGCAGTAGGAACCTTAGTAGGAAATTATGCCACAATCAGCGGCGGGGAGGATAATATTGCGTATGGTGAGTCCTCATCTATTTCAGGTGGTAATTCTAATGGTACATATGGATTACATAGTTCTATTGCTGGTGGTCGTGGCAATAATGCAGCTGGTGAAATTGGTTCTGTTATAGGCGGTTCTCAAAACAATGCAGATGGTAAAGGGAGTACACTTGCAGGCGGTTTAGGGAATACTGGTGTTGGTATGTGGTCATCCGTATTTGGGGGCAGTAAGAATGAAGCCGTAGGCACTGGAGCATCTATCCTTGGTGGTGGCGGTCGTGAATTTACAGGTCGTAAATTTGTGACCCATAAAAATATTGCCAATGGTGAGTATAGCACCATTGTTGGATCTCGAGATGCTATGACCGTAGGAAATGGTAGTACCGTTGTGGGTGGATCTAATGGTTTGACCCTTGGTCTTGCTTCTACCTCTGTTGGAGGTGGTTTTACAGGTGCTAAGGCAGAAAATAGTTTAGCATTAGGCCATAAGGCCGGTGCTACTGTTAAATATAGCACTGCTATCGGTTATGAAAGCGTAGCAACCGAAGAAGGAACTATTGCATTTGGTCATGATGCAGGAGACATATCTGGTTATACTGTAAAATATCCAGATAAGGAAATCACTACTCACTTAGGTTATAAAAAGACAGTACCAGATTATGATAAAGAACCGACAGTAATACCTACTACATACTCAGATGCTAAATATAATCGTTTGGTGAAAGTAGCTGATGGCGTTGATGCACATGATGCAGCTACAGTAGGTCAATTGGAAAATGCTATTAGCCAAGTACAATCTGTAGGTACAAATATAGAAACTACAGTTAATAAAGCGACTGCATCTAGTTATGCATTAGCTGCATTACAACCAAACTTCTCAGAAGGTGAAACTGGATTGGGTGTAGCCGTGGGCTTTGGTCATTATCATGGCAAAACAGCAACTGCGGTAGGTGCTTACTATCGTCCAAACCGCAATGTACAATTTAATGTAGGCACTGTGGTGGGCAATGGTAACCAAGGTTTTAATGGTGGACTTAGCTTTAAGTTAGGATCTGGATCTGAATTTAAATCAAATACAACATCCACTGATGAAAAAATCGCTCAATTAGAAAAACGTATTCAAGAATTAGAGCAATCTAAAAAATAATTAGAATAAGCTTAATAAGATAAAAGTATTCAATAAAATTTTTATCAAGTATTAATGATAATCCTTAATATTTATAGCACTAACTATGAAAATGGTTAGTGCTATTTTGCTACTCAAAAGAGCATACACATTGTATAAGAATTATTGTTTTGTAATCTGTAATTTAATTTCATACAATAAGATAAATTAAAAATAGTAATAAATATTAATTATAAAAAAATATTACATACAAATAAAAAATATTCATTAGCAAATCTTATTAATTTATAAGTTTTTATCTGTTATAATTTTATATACTAACATATAATATAGTTAAGGCGTGTTATTCTATGTGATTTTGAAAGGATTGATAGGTATCATGATTATTTTATTAGGGTTTATTGTTCTATTAGCCTGCTTAATTGTAGGTGTTAGATTTGGTGGTTTAGGACTTGCCGCCATATCTGGTCTTGGGCTTGCATTTTACGTATTCGTCATTGGTCTTGTTCCAGGTAAACCACCAATTGATGTTATGCTTACCATCATGGCGGTTGTAACGTGTTCAGGTTTTTTACAGGCCTCTAAGGGCTTAGATGTAATGCTTGTTTATGCAGAAAAATTACTTCGTAAAAATCCAAAACGTATCACAATTTTAGCACCTATAACAACATGGTTTTTAACGGTTCTATGCGGCACTGGTCACGTAGTATATACGATGTTCCCAATCATCTATGACATTGCTATTAAAGAAGGTATACGTCCTGAAAGACCTATGGCTGTATCATCAATTGCATCTCAAATGGGTGTTTGTGCATCACCGGCGTCCGTTGCTGTCGTGTCAGTTGTTGCTATGTTAGGTGCGGCTAACTTCCCAGCTAGTGTGGTAACAATTTTGGCAATTACCATTCCTGCAACTTTCTGTGGAGTTATTGTTGCTGGTATATGGAGCATGCGTCGTGGTAAAGATTTAGCTAATGATCCTATATTCCAAGAACGTATTAAAAACCCTGAACAACGTGAATATGTTTATGCTGAAAATAAAGATGCTAGTGTTAAAGCAGAACTTCCACGCACTGCTTATATGGCTACCGTTATTTTCTTACTAGGTATACTTGTTATTGCTCTATTTGGTAGTTTCCCTGAACAATTATTACCACTTGTTCCAAATGCAAAAGGCTTATGGAAACCTTTATCCATGACCCTAACGATTCAAATTTCAATGCTTGTTATCGCTGCTATTATTTTACTTGCTTGTAAGGTCAAAGTTAGCGACGTTACAAGTGGATCTGTATTTAAATCTGGTATGATTGCAGTTATCTCAGTATATGGCGTAGCTTGGATGGCTGAAACATATTTTGGTGCATATATTCCACAATTTAAAACTACATTGTCTGGGATTGTAGTGGCGCATCCATGGACATATGCATTTGTGCTATTCTTAATTTCTAAACTTGTAAATTCACAAGCAGCAGCACTTGCTATTGTTGTGCCTATGGGATTGAGTGTAGGGGTAGATCCTCTTATCATCCTTTCCTTCGTACCTGCCTGTTATGCTTACTTTATTTTACCAACATACCCATCTGACCTTGCATGTATTGGTTTTGACCGTTCTGGCACGACACGCATTGGTAAATTCGTAATTAACCATAGTTTTATACTCCCTGGTTGTATTGGTGTATTTACAAGTTGTGTAGTCGGTTACTTTATTGCTCATGCAATGTTCTAAAATACAGTTTTACTAAAAATATATCATAATAAAGTATCTATATAATAAATTTAAAAGGTGCAGCTCATACAGTTGCACCTTTTTGATTCATATAATTGAGTAAGGGTATAAGTTTTAATAAAGATTGAATGATTATATGGAGTATCAATTGTAATTATGCTACCATTAGACTTAGAGAATGATTTTTTTGTGATTTCGCTTGGTAACTTAATCATATAGAAGATTGTTCTATTATTCCCTTATAGATGGAATGATAGACAGTAAATATGATATTGGTTGGAAAAAGAATATTTATCCTGAGCCTGAATTCTTAATGAGTTCAATCTCTAGGGGAGAGTTGTTTGTTGGACTTATCAATTCAAATTATAGCAGCTATGATCATCAACCATGAATCAAATGAAGGGTATAATAATTTTAATTGGCCTACAAGGGCTTCAGATAATGAAGTTATGGGAATTCATGCTCTTGGCGTACATCCACGATATTCAGGTCATAGTTATGCAAAAAAATTGGTTAGATTTGCTATTGAATATGCAAAACAAAATCATCAAAAAGCGATACGCCTTGATTTTCTTAAGGGTAATATTCCTGCTGAAAGATTATATTCTAGCATGGGTTTCAAGTATCTTCATATCTTACAAATGTACTATTAGGACACTGGACTAACAGATTATGAATTATATGAGCTTCCTTTGTAAAATAAATTTGTTAAACGTATAAATATTAGGAGTCTAGGGAGGGATTAACATGTTAGGAGCAATCATTGGTGATATAGTTGGTTCACGATTCGAATTTAATAATATTAGACGGAAGGACTTTGATTTTTTTACAGATCAATGTGTGTTAACTGATGATAGTATCATGACACTTGCTGTAGCACAGGCATATTATGGTATTCCAACGGATATTAGAAAACAGGCTCTATCGTTTTTAGATACTAAAATGCTAGGCATATTGACGTCCTTTGAAGAAAAGTATATGTCTACTATATAATTCTTGATTCAATAATGATGCCCCATATATACGTATAATAAAGAAACCTATGTCATAATGGCGTTCCATTTAATTGAAAATTTTTTGAAAGGTCTCTTACTTCGGTAAGAGGCTTTTTCTATATCAAAAATTACAATAAATTTAGTATAATTAAACTATGAATCATCAGTATACATATAAGGTCGTATTATAAGGGAGAAACACATATGATACATCTTAAGGACTTAGGCAGTTTTGAATCTGTACCAGATTTAGTGACAGATATTATAAATGGAAATATAACCGCTCTTGAAAGCGCATTAAAAGCTGGTTGGGATATAGATGAACCTATACAAATTGGTAAATATAGTGAGTATACACCTTTACAATTGGCGTTAGTAATGAATTGTTTACCTAGTGTTCAATGGTTAGTTGAACATGGAGCAGATTTAAATGATGAAGAAAATCCAAGTTTCTTGTTAGCTGTACGGTATGCTGACCAAAAGGTAATGGATTATGTTGTGGAGCATGGTACTAATATTCATGCTTTGAACTCTGTGGATGTAGATGCTTTTCAAGCTGCCTTATATGGTAAGAGATATGAAAACTTACAACTCATTCATGATTTAGGACATTCAGTACAGAAATATGGTGGACGAGCTTTCAGAAATGTCATTACAGACCAAAACTATGAGGTCCTAGATTTCTTCATTAATAATAGTGTGGATATTAATTACAATAAGCCTGATTCTGTATATCCATTTAAGCCAACCCCACTATGTGTAGCAGCTCGGTATGTGGATTTACAGATGTGTAAATATCTAGTAGAACATGGTGCAGATGTAACCATCACAGAAAAGGATGGTATGCGTCCCTATAGTATTGCTATTGAAAAAGGCGATATGGAAATGGCAGAATATTTTAAAAATTTAGAGCCTGCTGAGTACCATGATAAACAGAATAAAATGGATCAATTAAAACCATTTAAACTACCAAAAGTGTTAATATCCTTTTTAGAGGGAGATAATCTTTACTTTGAATTGCCAGACTCAGATTTTATCTCTATAGAGTTCTTACCTTTACTTAATACAGTTCCATTTAAATGGGGTCGTCGTAAACTATTACGTTTATCTAAAGAGCTAGGTGAGTACAACGATTATCAAATTGTATGGGACCCTAAATCTAAAAAGATTGCTTGCTATGATATAGAACATCAAGAACTACGAGAGCTCTGTAAATTTGATGAGTTTATAGCAGATATGGCAGGGCAATTAGAAACTTTGTTTTAATGGATAGCGTAAAGGAGAGATGATACATATGACAGATACCTTTGAGAAAACATATACAGATTGGTCAATCGATGTGGGTGAGTACAAATATGAAGGCATTACACTGAATGAGGTTGAGCAAAATCTCTATGCTATTCAGGATCAAGAGCAGGATTTTGTAGTTATATCACCATCAAATGCAATTTCAATAGATAATAAACAGTATAACTTTGTACAGGTTTGTAGTGATCAAGATACTGATTTATTACATATAGAAATTAGTGTAACCAATAATGGTGACCGAGGCGCTATTATATATGGTAAGAATGAGCAAGGTCCCCAAGAGGTATTAAAGATAATAGAGGATTTTATTGTACATAATAAGATGCCAGCATTAGATAGTTGGGAAATAGTGCTAGATTTAAGACCTAAGATGGAAAGCTATGTAAAGGATTCTGAAAATGACTAATCATGTAAGATATGATGAACAGTTAAGACAATACACCTTGTCTTATGAAGGAATACAATTTTGCTGGGATGAGGTTCCAACGGATGCTAATGTAGAAACTGCAAAATTATTAGCTACTAATTATCATAAGAATATAGATATAATTGCTACTTTCATCTATAACGAAATTAGAGATTGGTATGGCGATGTAACTATTGATGAAGTGAAAACACGGATAGGTATACCTATTATTGAACCAGATCGAGATGCTGTGACCTATTGTGAGCAAACCTTTGATGATACGCACATCTTTTCCTTTACATTTTGGGATGATGAATTTAAAGATTTACACTACTTTGCTATAGATGGATGATATATTCTTAATGATTTAGTCATTTTGAAATATATGCGGAGACTACTATGCTATATACACCGAATAATTTTTTGTATAAGTATATTCGCTATCGATTTAGACGGATTCAGATTCAATGCAATATGGTATATGATGTAACACCAGAGGAAGAACATGAGATTTGCCGTGATTTATTAAAAAAGAGAGCGAAGGTATTAATTCCTGTTGGCATATTATATTGTTTGATCTTTGCGGTAAGTTTTGTTTGGCTTTTAGGAACAAGTGATGAATTAAACCCGTTAATGCAATGGGAAGTAAACGTAATAGATTATGTGAAGCCAATTTTAAGTACCATTGATTTTGAATGGTATGCATATTCCCTTGACCTATTGCGAGTAGTAGTTATGTTAGCCCCTATAGCGATTATAAATGTATCTCCTTATATCATTTTTTCCTATATTATAGATACTATTTTGATACGGCGTGAGGTGAAAGCTTTAATAAAAAAATATTCTATTGATGACATAAAATGTGGTTAGATTATATCTATTTGGCTAGGAGTGAGTATCATGAGTAATTTAAAAGATTTCAATTGGACTGGATTTTGGAAAGACACCGATTATGCATTTGAGTCCTATATAGGTAGAGAGGTTACCGATGAGGATATTAAGACTGCTGAAGCTGAACTAGGCTATACATTGCCTACAGCATATATAGAGCTACTTAAAAACCATAATGGTGGTGTAGTAAATAAGAATTGTTTTATTAACGATGATGACGATTGTGTATATATAACAGGAATATATGGCATCGATAGAGATAAAAAATACTCTCTTTTAGGTGAGATGGGTAATGAATTTTGGATTTCAAAAGTAAAATATCCCCCTATCGGTATCGTTGTAGCCGATACAATTTCCGGCGGTCACGACATGATTTTCCTCGATTATCGTGAGTGCGGTCCAACCGGTGAACCCAAGGTAGTTCGTGTAGACCAAGAATGTGATTACTCAATTACTCTGTTAGCAGATAACTTTGGTGACTTTATTAAGAACTTATATTTCAGTATAGAAGACATTACGGATGAAGAGTTTCAAGAATTAAGTGATGTGGAAAAGGTTAAGCTCCTTAATGAACAAGAGGGCATCGATTTCAAGCGTGCGATGGAGTTATTAACTAACATAGGCATTGATAATTTGTCGCCTATATTGTTAAGCGCCTTAGGACGTATGTATAACAATAATGGCCGCGCAGCAGAGGCTATCGATTTATTTAATCGTATTGATGAAGCACATCGTGATTGGTCTTGGTATTATCGTTGTGGCTATGCTCATGGGATGCTAGGGTATGGTAAAAGCTATAAATCTGAACATGTACAGAAGGCATTACAATTAATAGAAATAGGCATAAAAATGACTAAAGAAGCCGGGTTAGATAAACAACTTGGTTGGTGTTGTGAAGTTGTAAAATACCTATTAACTCAAATCAAGCCAAAAGAGTATAAGGAGGATTATCCTGTGATATTTGAAACCATTAAGAATCTCTTTGATAAGAAAAATAGTAAAGAGACTACAGAAGATAAACAGATTGAAGATGTTAATGAATACGAAGAAGATAACTATCCTACATATGATACAGTGCATTGGATATTTAACAAACATACGTATAGTAGAGATGAGTTTTCAAAAGAATATAATAAAATTGTAGAAAAATATGTAGATGATGATCAAGCAGATGACGATGATAGATTAGAAGAACCTGAAATTTTAGTAACCTATGAAGCTTGGATTGAAAGTGAAGACCAACTTTTTGATAATGAACGTGTTACCGATGAAGAGTTATTCGAAGAAGATAAAGAAGATGGCATGTGGCAGGTAGAAATTATGGCTCATCTTGTTGCGGATAATGGTACATATTTTACAAGAGAAGAGTTGATCTTCAAATTGCATAATCTAATGGCTAATAAAGAACTTGGTGATCACGTATTCTTTGAAGGCATCGAATACGAAGGACATGAATGTGAAGGGTATGGTCTCATAGATAACGAAGACGGTATACCTGTATTCTATATTGTTTGTGGTAGCTAGCTTCTAGATAATGTTTATTTTAAGACTATATATGAAATATGACAGGATGTGACATAATGGGATTAACGGTTGAACAATTTAAAGCATTTTCTGATGCGGAGCAATTACAAACCATTAAAGAGCTTAATAATTCTGGGAATGTAGAAACTATTATTCATATATTAACTGATGTGGGCATGGAAAATTTATCCGTACCTCTATTAGGTGAGCTTGGTAGAGCTTATAACAATAATAGCAATGAAAAAGAGGCTATTAAGGTATTAGAATCTATTGATGAAGAGTATCGTGATGCGGTGTGGTATTATCGCTGTGCCTATGCGTATGGAGCCCTTGTCTTGGATAATAGTGACGGGTACACATCGAGTACTATGCAACAGATGCTAAGATTAGTAGATAAAGGTGTACGTTTAGCTACGGAAGCTAAACTAGATGATATAAAATCGTATTGTTTTGAAGTCATTGATATGTGCTATTTGGGAATGGATTTTGAAACATGTGAAGCTGACTATCCTGACTTGTGTTCTGCTTATAATGAATACGTAGCAGAGAAAAAGAAGAAACGTAAAGGTGTACCTCGTCATCGCACTATCACGGTTCAAGAAATCATGGCTACAGACGATGTATGGACCATTAATGAACCCATGTATTGGACCATCAACATATATGGATCTTACGATGATTATATAGAATCCGCAAAAAGCTTTACTGTAGAGCAAAGATACCTTAATGCTATATCTTGGTACTTCGCAGAGGTTAATAATGGTGGTCATCATCAATTCTTCTATAACTCTACCGGTATTGTATGGGAAGATGCTCTAGCCGGTTTACGTCTCTTTAAGATGGATGAACTAGCAGATAACTTACAAACTGTCATCGAGTACTTTGGCGGTTCCGTACCATTTGATAGGGAAGAACGATGGAACATTTTAAAAGATTGGGAAAATGAGGATGAACTGTTCGATTTCCTTGATAAAAAAGATGATGTAGTATATGAATATGATGGAATCTATGAAGACACATTCGTACATGCACATCCTGAATTATTTGTATTTGATGGGACCTATAAAGTTCCAGAATAAATGTAGTGATATAGCATATAAGTGCTACTTTTACTAACAATATATGTATTAGAGGTATTACATGTTAGATAAACAAGGCGTATATGATTGTTTGCGTGACCATCATATCGATTTTGAAGTTACGGATCACGCACCGCTATTTAGTATGGACGATAAACCAGATGTAGAGCTGCCATATCCAGAATGGGATGCGAAGAATTTATTTATCCGAGACCATAAGCGGGAGCATTACTATTTAATTACTGTACGTGGTTCAAAGCGTGTAGATTTAAAACAATTCCGTAAGGACCACAATCTTAAAAAGATTTCCTTTGGTTCTGAAGAAGAGTTATGGGATATACTAAAGATTAAACCAGGTCATGTATCTCCATTCTGCTTACTAAATGATAAAGAACACAGAGTGCATTATTATATTGATGCAGATTATAAGGATAATCTCATTGGTATCCATCCAAATCAAAATGATGCGACCGTGTGGTTACAAGGAAGAGACCTTGTTAAACTTATAGAGGAGCATGGTACAATAGTAGAATATATAACATTGTAATATAGGAGTCTTTATGAATAGAAAATTATTAAAACGTATTGTCTTAACTTCAGCTATTGCCATATTAGGTGTGAGTACATCGTTAGCAGCATTCACATTTGATAAACAAGAACAAGTAGATACAGCCCCTATTGTAGGTTTGTATCGTTTCCAAGTACCGAACGAATTACAAGGTGCGTATAATACTGCAGGTATTCAGAATTTAACAGCCTCTATGGCTAACGAGCCTAATACATTATCTATGAATGTGACTCATGTAAAAGGTAATCCATCTGAATCATACGTAGTGGAAGTATTTAAAGATACGGCTGCCTTAGAAACACACCGCAAATCGGAGCATTTCCAAAACTATATTAACGAGGTTGGTTCTAAACTGACAAATCGTAAATTGTATGATGTACAGCCTTTGTTATTGATTGAGAAACCAAATGCGTTATCTTTGATTAATGATGGTCAATCTGTTGTGACCTTAACAGAGTTTACAGTAGATGGTAATGAAGTTGATACAATACAAAAACAATATCAATTAGATATTGACCGTGCCGTTCGTGATGATGCGGGTTATAAGGCAGGTTATGTATTACGTGAAAGAAATAATAAAACTCACTGGTATGTGATTCAAATTTATAGCGATGAATCAGCTTTCAATAAACATGTAAATAGCCCGGGATATCGTTTCATGATGAGCCAAATTCAAGGTAGCCTACAAAACGTTACCACAAAAGTATTAGATGGGGATATCTTGGTCAATCATGGTGGTCAAGATTTTGTAAGACCATAACTTTTGATATATTATAAACAGTAAAGTTACTGCTAGTATATGCATATGTATGTGCTAGCAGTTTTTTGTTACATAATAGGTGAACCTATAGTCTATACTAAAAGGAGTTACATATGACACAGCAAGAACGATTACGCTATCTTTTAGAAGGTTTAGTAGCAGAATACAATGAGAAACATAACGAATATATAGATATTCCCGTAAGTGAAGAAGAACAGTTTACTCTATTTAGAGCACTATGTAATATTCGTCCTGCAGGAGCCATGTCCGTTGAATGGATGAAAGTAGAGGATGAATATTTAAATACATTGGCTCTTGAAAAGGGCATCGTCACAATTCATGATATGGAAGAGCGAGAGCCTCAAATCTTTTTATGGCAAGGTGATATTACTCGACTTGCTGTTGACGCCATTGTTAATGCAGCCAACAATCAATTGCTTGGATGCTTTGCACCTAACCATAAATGTATAGATAATGCTATTCATACCTTTGCCGGTATTGAGCTTCGTATGGAATGTGCTAGAATGACTGAGTATATGCAAATGCCTGAAAAAACGGGAGTGGCTCGTATGACCTATGGGTATAATTTACCAGCAAAGCATGTAATTCATACGGTGGGTCCTATTATTTATGATGAGGTAACAGATAAGGAAAGAAATGAACTAGCTTCGTGTTATCGATCCTGTTTACAACTAGCCAATGCTTATAACTTACACTCCATTGCATTCTGCTGTATCTCTACCGGTGAGTTCAGATTCCCTAATGAAGAAGCAGCACAGATTGCCATAGATACGGTACGAACATATTTAAAAGAAACAAATAGTAAAATACAAGTGGTATTTAATGTGTTTAAGGATATAGATTATGACATCTACAACAAATTATTGGAATAAATAATATACTACTTTTGAAATTCATAAAAATACTGTATCATTTATAATGATATACAAAAGGTTATGAATGATTTGTTAGTTTAATAAGGAGTTAATGTACTATGAATTATAAATACACCTATGAAAGCCCATTAGGAACTATGATTATGCTTGGTACATTATCATACTTAACAGATTTGTTTTTTATCGATGAAGATCATGCACCAAGTTATGATGATGCAGAGTATATAGAGCAACTAACAGGTCCATTTGAAGTAACAATTATGTGGCTAGACCAATACTTTAATGGTAAAAAGCCTTTTATTACACCACCGATTCAGTTAGAGGGGACAGAGTTCCGTAAGTCTGTATGGTCTATATTACAAACCATACCTTATGGTGAAACTACAACATATGGAGATATAGGTAAAGAGATTGCAAAACAGCAAAATAAAGATAGGATGTCTGCCCAAGCAGTAGGAGGTGCCGTAGGGCATAATCCTATATCTATTATCATTCCATGTCATCGTGTGATTGGTAGTAATGGAAAATTAACTGGCTATGCTGGCGGTATTGAACGCAAGAAATACATGCTTGATCTTGAAGCGAAACATAAATAGTGCATATTAGATTGTAAAATCATATTTAAATAGACTTATAGAAAAAGAAGAAAGAGATTACTCATGATGGATAGACACATCATAGGTAATCTCTTTTGGTATATATAGGGGGACTATTTAAATTGATTTACTAAGGTACCAATGTCACTAATCGATATAGATACGGTATCTCCTGATTTTAACCAACCATATCGTTTTTCATTTTTACCAAGTACAACACCACTAGGTGTACCGGTAAAGATAATGTCACCTTCCTGTAGTGTAATATACTGGGATACAAATTCGATAATCGCGTCCGGTTTAAACATCATTTGTTGTAATTTGGCTTGTTGACGCACTTCACCATTTACTATTGTAGTAATAGTAGCATTGTCAAAATCAAAATCATCTGGAGAAACAATAGTAGGACCGATAGGGGCAAAGTTATCTAGTGATTTGCCGAGAATCCATTGGGAGCCTCTAAATTGTAAGGCTCGAGCTGAAACATCATTTCCAATGGTATAGCCTAATATATGGTCTCTGGCCTGTTCACGAGATATATTTTTACCAGCCTTACCAATGACGATAACCAGTTCTCCTTCGTAATCATAATGAAGGTTTTCATCTTGAATGTGAACTATATCTTGATGTGACGCCAATGCATTAGATGTTTTCATAAAGATTTCTGGAAAATCATGTGTAGCAAGATTAGTTTCCTCTATATGGTCTGCATAGTTTAAACCGATACAGATAATGTTTTTGGGATTAGTAATTAGGGTACGGTTAGTAGAGTCTTTCATGAGAGATACCTCCTTAAGAGATGAGATACATATATTGTAAGTTAATTATAATATAAATCTTCTTAATAGGCTCTATAGAATGTGTTGAAATAACTTACTTATAGTGTTAAGATTATTAGTATATTAATATGCATGGAGGTCATTGTTATGAGTAAGAATATTGATTGGGATAATCTCGGTTTTGGTTATGTAGAAACTGATTACCGTTATTTGACTACATATAAAGATGGTAAATGGGACGAAGGTGGTCTAATTACAGATGCTAACGTCACTCTTAATGAATGTGCAGGTGTATTCCAATATGCACAAACTGTATTCGAAGGTTTAAAAGCATATTACACTAAAGATGGTCACATTGTATGTTTCCGTCCAGATCTTAATGCAGAACGTTTGAATCAATCTTGTGAACGTCTTGTAATGCCTACACTACCTGAAGGCCGTTTCATTGAAGCGGTTAAAGAAGTTGTAAAAGCGAATAAAGACTTTGTACCTCCATATGGTCATGGTGCAAGCCTATATATTCGTCCTTATATGATGGGTACAAATTCCGTCATTGGTGTAAAACCAGCTGACGAATATCAATTCCGTGTGTTTACCACACCAGTAGGTCCTTACTTTAAAGGCGGCGCAAAACCAATCAAAATCCGCATTACTGATTTTGACCGTGCAGCTCCTCATGGTACTGGTCACATAAAAGCTGGTCTTAACTATGCGATGAGCTTGTACGCTATCACTGATGCACATGCAAAAGGTTATGCTGAAAATATGTACCTTGATGCGGCTACTCGTACACATGTTGAAGAAACTGGTGGCGCTAACTTCATCTTTATTACAAAAGATGGGACTTTGGTAACACCTAAATCTGATAGCATCTTGCCATCCATTACGCGTCGTTCCTTGATGTATGTAGCAGAACATTATCTTGGTATGAAAGTAGAACATCGTCCAGTTCATAAAGATGAATTGAAAGACTTTGCAGAAATTGGCCTTTGTGGTACTGCAGCTGTTATTTCTCCAGTAGGTCAAATTGATACTCCAGAAGGTTCTATTATGGTTCCAGCTGGTATGGATGATATGGGTCCTATTACTAAAAAATTATATGATACATTACTTGGTATCCAACATGGCGAAATCGAAGCTCCTGAAGGTTGGGTAGTTAAGATTTGCTAATCATCCTTTTGAGATAAACAAATACGGTATATAAAAAATCCTCCATAATCTAATGATCGTGGAGGATTTTTGCATTTAACTAGTTTTTTATTTTTTCGGTAGGCTTTAATTAGAGGCTTTTCGTGCACCTACTTTAGTCATAAATTTTTCGTTGTTAATGACAAATCGTTCATGTGTGCCTTTACCGATAATACCAACACCATCGGATGCTTCGATGTCAAAGGAGATTTTTCGTCCTTCCACAGCTGTTACTGTAGCAGTGGCCGTAATTGTAGCACCCAAAGGGGATGGAGCATCGTGGCTAATGGATAGAGAAATACCAACGGTACCTTCACCGTCGTTTAATTCTGGTTGTACTGCTGCTTGTGCAGCTTCTTCCATAAGTGCGCACATAGCAGGTGTAGCAAATACTTGAAGGGCGCCAGACTTCATTGTTTTTGCAATATTAGATTCTGTAACTGTAACTGTTGCTGTCGCGGATTGACCAACTTGTATCATAGTAAACCTTCTTTCGTTATGAATTAGAATATATTTGTATTATACAACTCTTATAAGTAACTATGCCAATTTTGTAATGATAAAATTTATTATTTTATAAAATAGACTTAATTATACAGACTCTATAGAATCCGTGCTATAATAGTACTAGTTTTATTAAACGAGGTAACTATGAAAGAACGAAAATTTTCGCCTTCTGGTGAAGGCTTGGTGCAGGTAATAGGGGGCATATTATTTGTCGTATTACTTATCATCATTAATATTGTAGACCCTACATTTTACCCAACTATGTGGCATCTAGCTACTAATGGTTCTATGGAGGAGATTGCCGAGTATATTCAAGGCTATGGCCCTATGGCCATGGTAGTGAGCATGCTCCTTGATATTTTTGTCAATGCTGTAGGTTTTTTGCCATCTATTTTTATTTCTACAGCGAATGGTCTCGTGTTTGGTATGTGGCCGGGCATTATTATTTCATGGCTCGCTGAAACTATTGGGGTAGTTATCAGCTTTTACATTATGCGTTATTTCTTACGAGATGCAGCAGATAAGCTAATTTCTAAGAGTACCACATTGATGAAAGTTGACGATTTTTCCGGTAACAATGGTTTCGTGGTCATGTTGTTTGCTAGATCATTGCCTTATTTCCCATCTGGCGTTATTACTGCGCTAGGGGCTATAAGTAAGATTAAACCGCGCGACTATATCTTGGCTAATTTAATTGGTAAATTTCCGTCTACTGCCCTTGAAGTTGCTATTGGCACAGATATCGTAAATTTTCAAGAAAATATGGGTCGTCTAGGTATTATTGTTGGCGTAGCAGCCATTGTATATTTCATTTTATGGAAGGTATACAAATACTATATTAATAAGCGTAATGCCGAGCGAGAACATGATCCTAATGCTTAATACACATGTAATTCTATGTAGTTAAAATTAAAGAGGCGATACTATGAGTTTTTCACTTCCTGAACGCGTAATTTTAAAAGGTCCTAATTTCATCCGTGAAGTATTTGAACGAGGTGTTGGTGTGCCTGGATTTATCAGTTTTGGTATTGGTAATCCAGCACCAGAGGCAATTCCTGTGAAAGTCATCGAAGATGCCTTTGATTTCATCGTTCATGATAATCCTATGGGCTTATTACAATATGGTCCGATGCAAGGGGATGCACGATTAGCAGAATTGACCTTACAACGTTTATCTGAAGTTTATCATATGAACTTAGAAGGTCAAGGTTTGATCATTTCTAATGGGGCTGGTCAGCTACTGGGGTTAGTACCAATTACAGTGTGTGAACCTGGCGATGAAGTGTACATGGATGATTATACTTTCACAAGTGCTATTAATTCTGTACGTAATATGGGGGCTAAGGCAGTCGGTATCAAAACTGATGAATTCGGCATGATTCCAAGTGAGTTGGAAAAAGCGGCTCAATCAGGTAAGGGAAAATATATTTATTTAATTCCAAATTTCCAAAATCCAACAGGTATCACCATGCCTTTAGAGCGACGTAAGGAAATTTACGCCATTGCATCTAAATATGATTTATTCATTTATGAAGATGATCCATATGGCGAGATTCGTTTTGCTGGTGAACATGTACCGACCTTTAAATCCTTTGATACGGAAAATCGTGTTCTCTATGCAGGTTCCTATTCTAAAACATTATCTGCAGGCTTGCGCGTAGGGTTCTTATTGGGACCAGAAGATGTAATTGGTACTATTCAAGCACTTAAAAATAATACGGCCGGCCAAATGCCATTAGTTACACAAAAGGTGGTAGCACACGTACTAGATCATATCGATTATGATGCACATTTAGACAATGTACGTAAGGTATATAAAGCTAAATGTGATGCTATGATGCGTGTATTTAAAGAAAAAGGTAGTTCGAAGGTTCATTTAACGCAACCTACAGGCGGTATGTTTGCATGGATGACAATGCCAGATACTGTTGATTGTGATGAATTCTTTGAAGCGTGCATGGATAAAAATGTAGGTATTATTAAATGTGGTGCCTTTGCGGCTGATGGCGTACAAAATGGCCATGCATTCCGTTTGAGCTATACGGTGCCAACAATTCCAGAAATTGAGAAGGGGATGGAAATCCTCTGTGCTCTTACAAAAGAATATTGTGGTGAATAATTTAGTCGTTTAAAGCGTATAGGTATATTGAAAATTATTAAACTACCATGATACAATAACACTGTAAATATATGATGTGTTAGTTGTAGAAAGAGCTTTCACAATGAATGATATTTACAATGAGATAATAATTTTCTAACTATATATTGTTGAGGGAAGTCCTCAAAGAAAGTAGGTGTTTACTATGGGTTGCGGTAGCAGCAGTAGTGATTGCAATAGTTGTCCATCCAAATCCGCAGGTTGCGGTGGTGCACAACAGCCTCAAGATATGACGGCTCCATTGCATGAATTGAGTTCCGTTAAACATGTTATCGGTGTTGTATCCGGTAAGGGTGGTGTAGGTAAATCCTCCGTTACAAGCTTGATGGCCTTAACGATGGCTCGTAAAGGTTATAAAGTAGGTATTCTTGATGCTGATATAACTGGTCCATCCATTCCTAAGATGTTTGGTATCAAAGAAAAGGCTTACGCTGACGAAGTTGGTATGTATCCTGTTAAAACTAAGCAATATGGCATTGATGTAATGTCTGTTAATTTGTTACTTGAAAATGATACAGATCCTGTATTGTGGCGTGGTCCTATTCTAGGCAATGTTGTAAAACAATTCTACAGTGATGTTATTTGGAAAGACATCGATTATTTATTCGTTGATATGCCACCAGGAACAGGTGACGTAGCAATTACTGTATATCAATCCTTGAAATTGGATGGTATTATCATTGTTACATCTCCTCAAGACTTGGTATCCATGATTGTTGAAAAAGCAGTTAAAATGGCTGATTTGATGCAAGTGCCTATCATCGGTGTAGTAGAAAACTACTCGTACTTCCATTGTCCAGATAATGGCAAGGATTACCAAATCTTTGGTGAAAGCCATATTGAAGAAATTCTTCAAAAATATGGTCTATTATTGTTGAGCCGTTTACCAATCGATCCTAATATTGCAAATTTATGCGATAAAGGTGATATTGAGTCTATCGACAAAACAAATTTAGAGGATGTATCTTTGCCTGAATAGGATATATATGACGATGAAAGCTGTGCATAGTTTTAGATGCACAGCTTTTTTCATACAAAGTTTAAATTTTTTTCCTATGTAGGAGGTATGTGTATGAAAAAACTATTGAACTGGATTATTCCAGCGATCTTTGGTATAGGCCTGTGGTTTATTCCAACACCAGAGGGGTTGACACCTCAGTCTTGGCACTTATTTGCTATTTTTGTTGCTACTATTGTAGGCTTTATTACTCAACCGTTACCGATTGGCGGTGTATCTATCGTTGTTATTACTGTGGCTGCACTAACAGGTACGTTGAAAATTAGCGAAGGCATTTCTGGTTTTGCTAACTCTGCTATCTGGTTAATCGTAGGTGCTTTCTTATTCTCTCGTGGCTTTATTAAAACTGGTTTGGGGAAACGTATTGCGTATAATTTGATTGCTGCTTTTGGTAGCAGTTCATTACGTTTAGCATACGCATTGGCTTTATCTGATTTGATTTTGGCTCCTGCAACACCATCTAATACAGCTCGTGTGGGTGGCGTTATCATGCCAATTACTACAAGTTTGGCAAAAGCTTTCGGTTCTGAGCCTCAAGATGGTCCTCGTAAAATTGGTTCCTTCTTGATGCAATCTATTTACCAAGTCAATACGATTACATCTGCTATGTTCCAAACATCCATGGCTGGTAATACCTTAGTTGCTGCATTGGCACTTCAATCCTTTGGCATTGGCATTACTTGGGGGGATTGGGCTATGGCAGCCATCGTTCCTGGTATTATTGCATTGATTATCATGCCGTACTTCATTTATAAAGCATATCCACCTGAAATTAAAGATGCTCGTGAAGCACAACAAATGATTAAAGAAGAGCTAAAAGGACTTGGTAAAATGTCGTTCCAAGAATGGGTTATGCTAGGTGTATTTATTTTAGCTTTAATCTTATGGGCTACTTCTCAGTTCACTAAAATTGATGCTACAACTGTTGCATTCTTAGGCATTTCTATTTTGCTTGCTACAAGCGTTCTTGTTTGGGATGATGTTAAAAGTGAAAAAGGTGCTTGGGATACATTAGTTTGGATGGGTACATTAATGGGCTTTGCCGGTTTCCTTTCCAAATTAGGATTCATCAAATGGGCAACAGTACTTGTAGGTAGCTATATTCCAGAAGGATCTTGGATGATTGCCTTTGTTATAGCTGTACTTATTAATACATATTCCCATTATGTATTCGCATCCTTAACAGCACATATTTCTGCAATGTTCGTAGCATTCTCTGCAATTGCTATTTCTGCAGGTGCACCACCAATGTTGACATTGTTGATGATTGCATTCACATCTAACTTGTGTATGTCCTTAACTCACTATGCAGCAGGTCCTTCTCCAGTAATCTTCAATACTGGATATGTTCCTCAAAACACATGGTGGAAACTCGGTTTCTTCTCATCTGTTATCAACTTAATCATCTTTGTAGGATTAGGTTCTATCTGGATGAAAACAATCGGTATGTGGTAACATACAATTACATAAATTTATGCGATTATGTATACATGACGCCGTCCCTTGTGGGACGGCGTTTTTGTGATACAATGGCAATAGATTATGTATATTACATAACAATTTACATGTAATAATTAAGTAGGAGGTCATATGAAATTTGATAATCCTCAATTAATAAAATATATCAAGGGGTGTACATCTCCATATCATACGGTAGACACTAGTTTGCAACTATTATTAGATGCTGGATTTACAGAGTTATCCTTAGAAGAACCTTGGAATCTAACATCTGGAAATTATGTGGTTAATGTATTTGGTACGACATTATTTGCCTTTCACATAGGCGAGGACTATCGTCATTCCTTACGCATTGCATCGGCTCACACAGATTTTCCTGCTATACGGGTCAAGCCAAATCCTATTACTGATGTGAAAGGATACACAAAGCTCAATGTTGAGATGTATGGTGGATTAATTCAAAATACTTGGTTAGATCGACCTTTAGGGGCCGCTGGAACAGTTGTCTTAAAGGGTGAAAATTCATATGATGTTGATTCTGTTCTATTTGATACGAAGCGGCCAATCGCTATTATCCCTAATTTAGCGATTCATATGAACCGTAGTGTGAATGATGGGGTAGCCTTAAATCGCCAAAAAGAAATGTTACCTATCATCATGATGAAACCAGATGGAGATACGACAAAATCTGAGGAAGAGGTATGGAATCAATTTTTAGCAGACGAGATTAATTGTGATCCTTCTGAAATTCTATCCTATGAAATTACACTCTATCCTGTAACAGAAGGTACATTAGTAGGTACAGACTTTGATTTCATTAGTTCACCAAGACTTGATAATTTAACGTCTTGTTTCGGTGTTCTCGCAGGTATTGTAGAGGCAAAGAAAAATAAAGTTGACGGTATTCGCTGTGCAATCCTATTCGACAATGAAGAGGTAGGTAGCCGTACTAAACAAGGCGGAGCAGGAATGTTATTGCCAAACTTATTAGAACGTGTGTATCGCAGTTTAGGATTAAGCCGTGATGATATGGATCTAGATGTGGCTCGTGGCTTCATGATTTCATCTGATGTAGCCCATGGATTGCATCCAAATTATCCAGAGAAAAATGATATTACCAATTTTCCGGTACTCAATGGAGGCGTTACATTAAAACAGGCCTGTAGCCAATCTTATGCAGGCGATGCAAAGGCTATTGCCATTGTGAAAGGTCTTTGTGAGGAAGCAGGTGTAGCATACCAAATTTATGTTAATCGTTCTGATATCCCAGGAGGCTCGACCGTAGGTTCTATTTCATCGGCTATGTTGCCAATGAGGACGATGGACATTGGCTTACCATTATTGGCTATGCATTCCGCTGTTGAAACAATGGGGGCTAGAGACCAAGAACAATTGAATCAGTTAATGCAACATTTCTTGGGTGATGAATAAATTACATAAATATAATCTTATTCCACATCCGGTGTATGTGAAAATACATATGAAAAATTAATGAATAGAAGAATTTCTATATTAATTTAAATAATTTATAAATATAGCCATATTGATGATTAATGCTTTTAATATCTGAAAATTATTGTATAATAGAAGTATATTTGATTCATAATCGGATATCAAAAAAAGTGATAAATGTTTAAGTAAAACATGTAATTCGATATGCACGTAAACAATGTATATCAATGCACACAAATCTATCATTCGATAGGACTCGGTAGGAGGCAATTATGAAGAAAATTAAATCAGTTTTAGTAGCCAATCGTGGCGAAATCGCAATCCGCGTATTTCGTGCATGTAACGAAATGGGTATTAAAACAGTAGCGATCTATTCTAAAGAAGACACATTGTCCTTGCACCGTAACCAAGCTGATGAAGCATATTTGGTTGGGGAAGGTAAAAAACCAGTTGATGCCTATTTGGATATCGAAGATATCATCCGCATTGCTAAGGAACATGATATTGATGCCATCCATCCTGGCTATGGTTTCTTATCCGAAAACGAAGAGTTCGCTCGTCGTTGCGGTGAAGAAGGCATCATTTTTATCGGACCTCACGTAGAACATTTGAATATGTTCGGCGATAAGGTTAATGCTCGTACACAAGCTAAATTGGCAGATATTCCAATGATTCCTGGTTCTGATGGGGCATTGCGTGATTTTGCACAATTGGAGGAATTCGCTGAAACTCACGGCTATCCTTTGATGATTAAGGCCGTAAATGGTGGTGGCGGTCGCGGTATGCGCGAAGTTCACCGTAAACAAGATTTACGCGATGCTTATGACCGCGCTAAATCCGAAGCTAAAGCAGCATTTGGTGATGACGATGTATATGTAGAAAAACTCATCGTTGAACCTAAACATATTGAAGTTCAAATCTTAGGTGACGAACATGGTAATGTAGTTCATTTACATGAACGTGACTGCTCTGTACAACGTCGTCATCAAAAGGTTGTTGAAATGGCACCAGCCTTTGCATTGCCTTTAGAAACTCGTAAACGTATCTGTGACGCAGCCGTCAAAATCATGAAAAATGTTGGCTACGTTAATGCTGGTACTGTTGAATTCTTGGTAACTGCTGATGGTTCCTTCTATTTCATCGAAGTTAACCCTCGTATCCAAGTAGAACATACCGTAACAGAAATGATTACGGACATCGATATTGTTCATTCTCAAATTCGTATCGCTGAAGGCTATGATTTACATAGCCCAGAAGTTGGCATTCCTGAACAAGATGAAATTCCTTGTAAAGGTACTGCAATTCAATGTCGTATCACTACAGAAAATCCTAAGAACAACTTCATGCCAGATACTGGTAAAATCTTGGCATATCGTAGTTCCGGCGGTTTTGGTATCCGATTAGACTCCGGTAATGCTTTCACAGGCGCTGTAGTAACACCTTATTATGATTCCTTGCTTGTAAAAGCTACTGCATTCGGTCCTAACAATGAAGAAACCATTCGTAAAATGCTTCGTTGCTTGAAAGAATTCCGTATTCGTGGCGTTAAAACAAACATTCATTTCTTGATTAACGTTCTTGAAAACCCTGAATTCCAAAGCGGTAACTACACAGTTAACTTCATTGAAGACCATCCTGAATTATTCGAATTAAAACCAGATCGCGACCGTGGTACTAAATTGCTTCGCTATATTGCGGATACTACAATCAATGGTTACTCCGGTGCAGGCCCTCAAGAGGTACCTGATTTTGAACCAATGCAATTGCCATCTAAACTAGATGTATCTCCAGCACCTGGTACAAAACAAAGATTCGACGAATTAGGTCCAGAAGGCTTCAGTAAATGGTTGGCTGACCAAAAACAAGTATTCTTTACAGATACAACATGGCGTGATGCTCACCAATCCTTATTTGCTACACGTTTGCGTACCATCGATATGGCGCGCGTAGCTGGCGATGCCGCTAAAGGTGTACCAAATCTATTCTCCTTAGAATGTTGGGGCGGTGCAACATTTGACGTATCCTATCGCTTCTTGCACGAAGATCCATGGGAACGTTTGCGCATGTTCCGTAAAGAAGTACCTAATACATTGCTTCAAATGTTGATTCGCGGTGCTAATGCCGTTGGTTATACATCCTATCCTGATAATGTAGTTCGTAACTTCATTCAATTGTCCGCTAAAAATGGTATCGACGTATTTCGCGTATTTGATAGCTTGAATAGCCTTGACAATATGAGGGTTGCTATTGATGAAGTTCGCAATCAAAATAAGATCGCTGAAGTTGCATTGTGCTACACAGGCGATATTCTCGACAGCAATCGTCCTAAATACAATCTTGATTACTATGTAAAAATGGCAAAAGAATTGCAAAATGCGGGTGCTAATATTATCGCTATTAAAGATATGGCTGGTTTGTTGAAACCTCAAGCTGCATACAACTTAGTGTCCGCTTTGAAAGATGCTGTAACAGTACCAATTCATTTGCATTCTCATGAAGGTTCTGGCAATACTATTTATTCTTATGGACGTGCTGTAGATGCTGGTGTTGATGTTATTGACTTAGCATATTCTGCATTTGCTAATGGCACTAGCCAACCAAGCATGAATTCTATGTATTACGCTTTAGCTGGTACTGAACGTCAACCACAAATGAACATTGACTACATGGAAGAAATGTCTCATTACTTCGGTAGTATTCGTCCTTACTACAGAGGCGTTGATAAAGCTGAAAAATATCCAAATACAGAAGTATACCAACATGAAATGCCAGGCGGTCAATATTCCAACTTGCAACAACAAGCTAAAATGGTTGGACTTGGTGATCGTTGGACAGACATTAAAAAAGTATATCACCAAGTTAATATGATGTTTGGTGATATTATCAAGGTAACACCTTCTTCTAAAGTCGTTGGTGATATGACATTGTACATGGTACAAAATAATTTGACTGAAAAAGATATCTATGAAAAAGGTGATACTCTTGATTTCCCTCAATCAGTAGTAGAATTCTTCGAAGGTCGTCTAGGTACACCATATCAAGGGTTCCCTGAGAAACTTCAAAAAATCATCTTGAAAGGTGCTCGCCCTATTACTGTTCGTCCTGGTGCTGTATTACCTCCAACTGATTTCGAACATGTTCGTAATGAATTAAATGAAATGGGTGCTAATACTACTGATGAAGATGTAAGTGCATACTGCTTGTATCCTAAAGTATTTAAAGACTACACTAAATTTACTAAAGATTTTGGTAATGTATCTGTATTAGATACACCAACATTCTTCTTTGGTATGAAACGTGGTGAAGAAATTCAAGTTACTATTGAAAAAGGTAAAACATTAATTATCAAGATGAATGGTGTATCCGATCCTGATGAAGATGGTAATCGCATCGTTCTCTTTGAATTCAATGGCCAACCACGTTCTATTAAAGTTCATGATAAACATGCTAAAACAACTGGCGTTGTTCGTCGTAAAGTAAATGAATCTAACCCTGGTGAAATCGGTGCTACGTTATCTGGTTCCGTTGTTAAGATCCTAGTTAAAAAAGGTCAATCCGTAACTAAAGGTGAACCATTAATCGTAACAGAAGCTATGAAGATGGAAACTACAATTACAGCTCCTATCGATGGTATCGTTGAAGAAATTCTTGTTCGTGAAGGCAGCCGTATCGAATCCGGTGATTGCTTGTTACACGTTGAAGATGCTATTAAACGTTAATTTAATACGATTTAGCACGTAAGTGCATAAAAAAGGGGCTGTAACAGAATGCGGTTTTACCGCATTCTAGTTGCAGTCCCTTTAAAAT